>Ga0247842_10000679_pt1 | contig 66921 bp, 34 predicted proteins | sample LaCruzMarch2015__3_FD_192411 | JGI IMG/M metagenome (GOLD analysis project Ga0247842, IMG submission 192411) | Freshwater microbial communities from meromictic Lake La Cruz, Castile-La Mancha, Spain - LaCruzMarch2015_19m | ecosystem: Environmental > Aquatic > Freshwater > Lake | place: Spain... | reverse complement strand
CCCGACCCCGCGGCGTGGCCGTAGTTTTGTCTGCACCGGAGCGTGTGCCCGGCCCCGCCGGCCGAACTACGGGATCCAATCTGATTTTAATTGGACAGCTCTGATAACTGATTACTTTTTTTTCTTTTCCGAACAAGGGGGGATTGATGGACACACGTTTTTTGAAGGGGGCGGGCATTCTGCTCGCACTTTCGTCGAACATACTTTTCGCCGCGCCGCTCTCCCTGGTCAGAGAGGGAAAACCGCAGTGCGCGATCGTCATGCCGGACGATCCTTCGAAGACCGAGCAGGTCGCCGCGGATGAACTGGCGACCTATATCGGAAAATCAACCGGCGCAGTGGTCGAATCTGTGAAGGAAGGCCGTCTCCCGTCCCTTTCCCCCCGGCCTCTTCACCTTATTGTGGTGGGGAAATGCCGTCTCGCTTTTGACGCGGGGCTCAAACCCGACACCCTCAAGAATGAAGAGATTTTCCTCGTCACGAAAGGAGCAAACCTCTTTATTCTCGGCGGAGATTCCTCGAAAACAGCGGATCCGCGGTATCGTAGCGAAGAATCGTTCGGGACGTTCTTCGCGGCGGACGAATTCATCGAGAAATACCTCGGAGTGCGTTGGTACTGGCCCGGCGAGCTTGGCGAGATCGTGCCGGCGCGGAAGAACCTGACGGTGGGAAATATCCGCATCAGGAAATCCCCGGATTTCGATTACCGCTATATCTACGGAGACCATGCGGACGATCCGGCGATCACGAGAGACCAGAGTCTTCTCTGGTGGCGCAGGCAACGCATCGGGAGTTCCCGGAAAGGCGGTCCGGGAACTCACGCGTTCAACGGGTGGCCCGGCCGGTTTGCCAAGACCCATCCGGAATACTTCGCGCTCCAGAAGGACGGGACGCGGATGCTCGACGCCGACCACGGCGGGGGACATCTCTGCCTGTCTTCCCCGGCGGTGAAGAAACAGATAGTCGCGGATATCCTCGAACGGTTCAAAAACCCGGCCACCAAAGGGGCCGGCGTCTGGCCGGGAGATTCTCCCGGACTTTATGGATGCACCTGCCCGTCCTGCGAAGCGCTCCTGGATAGGAACGGCCCGGAGACCGGATTCAACTCCCGGCTGGTCTGGCAACTGGTGAACGACGTGGCGAAGGAAGTGGGAAAGAGTTACCCCGACCGATGGATTATCGGCGGTTCCTACTCTTCCCATGCCGATATTCCAAAAGGGATGAAGTTCGAGCCGAACGTTTCGGTGACCATCTGCGACGGGGGTCTCTACTGGAACAAACAGGATATTGCCGCCTTCAAAAAACGGATCACGGATTGGCACAAACAGGTGAAGAATATCTACGAGTGGAACTACTATGCTCCCGGTCCCGGACAATTCATCATCGCGCCGCACTATATCAACGAAATCTGGCGCTGGTCGAAGGGCAGGGTCAACGGCGCGATCTGCGAGATAGACTATGGCTCCGAGATCAAGTATGGCGGCAATTGGCCGCAGTGGCAGGTCAATGCGCTCAACATGTACGTCTACATGAAAAGCATGTGGAATGTGAACCGTGATGTGGACGCGATGGTACGGGATTATTGCCGGGACCTGTTCGGGCCGGCGGAAAAACCGATGGAACGCTTCCATGCCGGGTTGGAGGAAGTCCTGCAGAAAAATTACGCCACGGATGTCAGGGCGGACGGGAAATGGGAGACGTTCTGGACCAGACTTTACCCGGCGGCGACGGTCACGCGGTTGATGGGATATCTCGATGAGGCGGAACAACTCGCGCCGCCGGAGAGCGTCTACGCGAAACGGGTTGCGGTTGTGCGCCGGGGCTTTGCCCCGATGAAGGAAACGAGCGACGCCTTCGCGCAGAGGGAGAAATTCCCCGTAAGGGAGATCGTCTGCCCCTCGGTTGCCGAAGGGCTCGCATCCTTCGACGGAAAGCTCGACCAGGCTGAATGGGCGAAAGCGGCCCGCACCGAACGGTTTGTCGAATCCGGTTCCGGGAAAAAAGTCGCCACAGCAACCGAAGTTCTTCTCATGCAGGACGGAAAGAACCTGTATGTCGGGTGGACCGCGGGGTTACGGAACGGCCAGCCGCTCCGGGCCGAACGCAACGATAAGACCCAGGATGTCTGGTGGGACGACAACATTGAGGTCTTCTTGTATGCGAAGGACTCCTTTTACCAGTTCATCCTGACGAGTAAGGCGGTCCTCTGGAACTCAAAGGGGAAATTCGGGGAATACGACACGTCATGGGAAAGCGGCGCCCGGGTGAAGACCTTTGTTTCCCCGGATTTCTGGAGCGGGGAACTGATCATTCCGCTCGATGCGCTGGCCGGGCTTGAGAAGCCCCTGCCCATGGCGAACGTCACGTGGAGCGCGAACTTCGGCCGGGTCTACTACGATCAGAATCAGGAAAAGCCTCTCGATCCGCAGGGGAAAATCAACTGGAAGGAAGAACTCCATATGTGGAACCCGGTTTTTGAAGCGGGGTTCAACAACCCGAAACGCGCGGGCATCATCAAGTTTCCGTGATTGAGAGTATTGTCTTATGAACCCCCCGTTCGTCCTGATGGTGAGCTTGTCGAACCATCGAAGGACCGAACGGGATTCACAGGAGAAGAAAAACGGTAGAAGGTAGATGGAAAAACAACTGAATTACACGAGGAAAATAAAATGCCAAAGAAGCTGGTGATTATTTTCACCATACTGATCGGTTTCTTTTACCTTTACTGCGCTTGGGCGGCGCCAATCTTCACCGACGATCTCTCCTCCGGTGCCTGCAAGGGCGGGTTGAAAAACATGGAGATAAAGGACGGGAAGGCCGTCCTCAAGATATGCAATCTTGTCACCAACGGGAGTTTCGAAGCGTCGGACAAGGGAATTCCCGGGTTCTGGATCTATGGTGGAGGCGGGGGTGTGGACACTGCGATAGCGCATGACGGAAAGAACTCCGTGCGGCTGGATAAACCTGATTCTCTCTACATCCGCCCGGAAAACTTCGCTCCGGTCCGGGAAGGTGTCGAGTGGTACGTGCTTTCGGTGTGGGTCAAGGCCGATTTCGGTCCGAATCCCGACGGAAACTCCGTCCAGATGAGGGCGTGGGGCAACGACACGGAAAAGAAAACACGCACGCAGGTAGTCGGTGCCTCCATTGTGGGGACCCATGACTGGATGAGGATCGTTCAACCGATGGTCCCGGCAAAAGACACGGCATTCTTCTCGTCCGATACGGCGTTGAACTCAATGGAAGCAACCGGGTGCAAAATGTGGATTGACGGGATCCAGATTGAAGAAGGAAGACGACCGACCGCTTTTACCGAGAAATACTACCGGGAAGGTCTCTATGCCTCTCCGGAAATCGCTCTTGCGGCAGGCACGGGAAAAATCATCTGGACGGCCGAATCTCCAGCGGGAACCGGGGTCGAAGCGCGCTGGCGCGCGGCGAACAATACCGGGGCGTTTGAAGACGTGAAGTGGAGCGAATGGTCCGCGGCCAATCCCCTTTCTTTCACGGCAAAAGGTCTGAAACTTCTCCGGTTCCAGGTGCGGCTTCTTTCCAAAGACCGGGGACTGAAAACACCCGCGCTTCTTTCGGTGACTCTCCCATGAAAACGATCCTGCTTACCGTCACGCTTCTGTTTCTGTGTCCGGTTCTTCACGCCACGCCGTTGTTCCTCGTGAAGGACGGGCAACCCGCGGCGACGATCGTCATCCCCGACGATCCCTCTCTGACCGAATCCTTCGCCGCGGAAGAGTTGGCGACGTACCTTAAGAAATCCACGGGCGCGGTCCTGCCGGTGCTCAAGGAAAAGGAAACATCAGCCAAACCGCCCGAAGGGACGGTTGTCCTCGTGGGCGGGACGGAAAAGACAAAGGCACTCGGTATCACCCTCAAGGGTATCACCAACGGCGGATTTCTCGTCAGGAGAACCGGCAACTTCCTCGTCTTCCGGGGAGAGGACGACCGGACAATTATCTACACCGGGTACTACGACGGGAAGGCCATTCCCGTTGACCCGAGGCAACGCTCGGAAACCCGCCACGGGACTCTTTTCGCGGTCTACGATTTTCTTGAGAAGAACGTCGGTGTCCGCTGGTACTGGCCCGGCGATCTTGGCGAGGTCGTGCCGGCAAGATCGAGCGTTTCCGTGGACGCGCTCGATTACCGCGAAAATCCGGATTTTGAATACCGGTCACGCTACGGATACTGGCTCGACGATCCTGACTTCAAATACAACGAGAGTGTGCTCTGGTGGCGAAGACAGCGATGCGGCGGCGCAGGCGCCACCCCGGCCACCCATTCCTTCGCGGGGTACGTCGCGAAGTACGGGACCACACACCCGGAATATTTTGCGCTCCAGAAGGATGGAAAGCGGCTTACCGACACCGCCCACGGCGGCGGGCACATCTGCCTCTCCAACAAGGAGTTCCAAAAGATCCTCATTGCCGATATCATCGAGGGGTTCAAATCGAACCCTGATCGCCGGCTTGCCGCCGTGATGCCAGGCGACTCCTTTGAAGGATATTGCTGTCAGTGCGAACAATGCAAGGCGAAATACGATGCGGTCGAGAAAGATGCCGAACAGGGGCACGCCACCTTCATTGCCGCCAGCGGTAAACACTCGCGCGCGGTCTGGGGATACGTGAACGAGGTCGCGCGCGAAGTGGGCAAGGTCTTCCCGGATCGGTACATCGGCTGTTGCGCCTATGCTTCCTATTACGCGCCCCCGCGGGGGATGACATTCGAGCCCAACGTCTCGGTGACCATCTGTCGGGGCAACGTGGACATCTACTTCTGGGACCCGAAAGATATCGAACGCTCCCACAACGATATCCGGGAGTGGTCGAAGTACTCCCGGGAACTGTTCACCTGGGAATATCCCTGCGGATCCCAGGCCTATGGTAACCCTGTCATATTTCCCCACGGCGTCAACGAAGAGGTCAGACGCATGAAGAGTAGCGGAATCAAAGGTACCATCGTCGAGTACCCGCCTTGTTACGACCCGCCGAAATACGGCGGCGACTACACCGGGTGGATGAGGGAAAATCTCACCACCTACGTTCTTTACAAGAGTCTCTGGAAGAGCGACATTGACGTGGATGCGATCGTGGACGGATACTGTCGGGACCTTTACGGACCCGCGGCGGAACCGATGAAACGGTTCTTTGTGAAGATGGAGCAGATCTGGAAGAAGGGGAATCACGGCACGAAACCATACTATGGCAACTGGTCGAATATCTGGACGTACCTTTATTCCGAAGAGAATCTCGACATTCTTCTCGGCCTCCTCGACAAAGCGGAAAAGCTGGCGCCGGAAGGTGTTTATAAGAAGAGAGTGCAGAAAACCGCCACCGGATTTTCCGTCCTCTCGCAGAACAGATAGGGGGGAGAAAGTAAGGCGGTAAAAGGTAGATGGAAGAAGGTGGAAGGAAAAGCAACTGAACTGCCGAACCATGAACGGACGATCCTTCGACTGACTCAGGACGAACGGGTGGTTCTTAAACAGGAGCGCTGTAAATCGGGATAACCAAAGGAGCCGGCCATGGGTAACGTTATGATGAGACGATTGCCGGGGAGCATTGCGGTGTTCATCCTTCTGACGGGATGGGCGTTCGCGCAATGTGTTCTCATGGAAGACGGCCGGCAGTTGATTCTGGAAAACGAGTTTCTCAAATTGACCATTCAGCCGGACAAGGGCGCGGGCGGCAGTGCGCTTGTTTATAAAAAGACCGGCAACGACCTGACGAGCTGGCCTGAACACGGCATTCTTCTTGACCGGTTCTGGATTGCCGGCCGGCACACCGATTTTTATCTCACGCCCTATTCCTTCAAGGTCCTGGAGAAAAGCCCGCAGAAGGTGAGTATTGCCTTCTCCTGCCCGGCGCGTTCGCCCGGTTTCACCGATCTGGTCCTGGAGAAGACGATTACCGTGGAATCGAGGAAGAGTTTCATAGACGTGCGGTTGAAACTGACGAATAACGGCAAGGCAACCCTGCCCGTGGGCATGTGGGCTTTCCAGGATTTGCGCGTTCCGGGCACAACGAACACTTTTTATGCCCCCACGGAACCCGGCGTGGATGTTGTTCAACATTATCCGGTGGACGGAGGGAAAGCGTTCAAGCTCAAGGGCGGGGAACGGTTCATGTACAACTTTTCGCGCGGCTGGACCGGTGTGATCGCGGAAAACGGTGCGGGCGCGGTCTGTCTGATGCAACCGGAACAGGTCTCGTGTCTTTACAACTGGTTTGCGGAAACAATCAACGGGTGTACGGTGGAATGGATTTACAACCGTTTTGAGCTTTTGCCGGGTAAGAGTTGGGAAACCCGCTATGCGATACTGCCGTTTTCCGGGTTGAAGTCGCTCGACGGCGCGGGCGGGAACATGGCCGGAAGCATCGTTGCGGACAAGTTGGAGCAAGGCAAAACCACCGTCGTCCGGGCGCGGATCGCCGGCGGCGAGGACCGGACGGTCACGGTGGCATTTCTGATGAAGCGTCTTCCTGATGGTGAGTTCAGGAAGATTGCACAAAAAGAGGTCAAACTTCAAGCGGACAAACCGGTCGAGGTTCCGTTTGAAGCCGCCGCTGAAGGCGACGGCACAACAGTGCTCCGCTTTGAAATCAGGGATGGCGGTCAATTGCTTTTTGACATGGAACGTCCGGTTGTGGTCGGCGAGGCCGGCGGCACCTACACGATCGCGCGCAACTTCACCAGCGTCGGACAGGAAATGACGCGCTTCAAAAACACCGCCGCCACGAGCCTTGAAGAGGGGGTCAGCATAGCCGACGGACGCGCGTTTTTGGATCACAAGCTGTCCATGGAATACGTTACGCCGCACATGGATTGGTGCCGTCCGTACCAGGGCGGGAAGATCAATGCCTTGTTTTCGTTGCCCATTTTCTGGGGTGGCAGTGTGCGCCAGATCATCGAGGTCGCGCAGAGAATGGACCTGAATTTTGACGCTGTTCTCCATCGCCGGGTAAGCGCCCTGGAGAAAAGACGGATCTGCGCGTATGAGGAGGACGACTGGAAGAAAAAACTGCCCGGGAAGTTCGACTGCCTCATCATGAGCAGTGCGGGGTGGCCGATGCTGACCGATGAGATCCGGGCAACCATTCTGAAAAAGGTCGCGGACGGCATGGGTCTGGTCTTTGTCCAGCACCCGTTTTTCGGGCCCTGGTCGAGCACTCCGGCCGGGGATCCGCTCTATAAACTGTGGCAGACCTCAACCAATGTCACGCCGGAATTTGCTTCGCAGATTCCGCTCGATGCCATGGCGCGGTTCCAGGAGAAGGACATGGTGAAATTCGCCGCGCACAGCAACGGCAGGATCTTCTTTGTTCGGTACCGGGACCGTGCGCTGGATAAGACGTGCTTCCTTGTCCCGATAGTGGCTTCCATGTTTGAGGAACCGCCGGTTCTGGAGGTCCAGGGTTTCCCGGCGGAGGAGTATGGCTATTCACTCTTCGCAAAAGTCATTCTGGCGGCGGCGGGTAAAACGCCGTCCGTGACCGTTTCCATCCCGATGGAAAGCGGGAATGCCGCCGACCTTGCGAAAGGGACACTCGACGCGCTGATCCAGTCGCCCAAGGCGTTTCCGGCCGAAGTCAGCTTGCGACTCATAGACCGGTTCAATAACGAGCTTATCAATCAGAAGAAGGAAGTTGCGGTCCGGGCCGGTCAGACGAAGGTTTCCTTCTCGTCACGGTTTTTGGCGGGCGGCCTTCATGTGATGGACATACAGATCCGGGACAAGAACGGCAAGGTGGTTGCGTGGACGAGCAAATCGCTCACGGTGACGCCGCCGGTCAGGTTGAGTCAGCTGAAAATACCCGGCACTGATTATCTTGAAGGTGAGATTATCGAAGGCACGATAACGGTGGAAGGGACGGCGTCGGGCAACGAGAAGCTTTTTGTGTTCTTTGAGCTTTGGGACAATCTCGGGCGCATGATGGCGCGGGTCCGTTCGGAGGTCGGTGAATTGTCCGGGAAGAAGGAAATTCCCGTTCGACTGAAGGTTGTGTATCCGCTGGCGCGCCAACTTTGGGCGACCGCCAAAATTCTCCGGGGCGATCAGGTGCTGGACGAAGCCCGCCGGGAAGTTTTCACTGATCCGCATGATAAACCCGTTTTTGATCAGCTTGATTGCGGGGATTGGAGTCTGAAACGGATACAGGAAGAGGGTTTTACCGGCACGGTCTACGGTGGCATGGAGACTCTGCGTTTGAACATGACCACCGTCCCGTGGGGCAATACGCCGAATATCTATGCGAATTTCGACGGCATGAGCGATGCGACGGGCACCATACGGACCCCGTGTCTCTCCGACCCGCAATTCCTCGCGAAATCAGGGGAGGAACTCAAGTCTTTTGGTGGGCAGAGCAGGCTGGCACATCCTCTTGCCTACATATTCTGTGACGAATGGGGATATGGCGGCCGCTGTATCACACGGCCGGCGTTGTGTCATTCCCCGAGTTGTCTGAAGGGATACCGCGAATATCTGCAAGGCAAGTATAAGACCATTGCGTCGCTCAATACGGCCTGGCAATCGTCGTACGCGAACTTTGAAGAGATTGAACCGATCCTGCCGGGTGAGGTGAGTGAGCGGGTCGAACTGATCAAGCGCGGCACACCCCAAAACTTGACCTGCTACATAGACCACTGCATGTTTGTGGAGAGCGTCGTCGCCGATTTCATGGAATTCTGCCAGAAGTCACTTGGCTACAAGTTACGCATGGGATTAAGTGGTACACAGGTCATCGGCAGTGAACGGTTCGTCGGGCTTGACTGGTGGAAACTGACGGGCAAACGTAACATGCGATGTGTCACTTCTTACGGCGGTGCGCAGATAGACATCATCAACTCCTTCAAGCATCCCGACGATTTTGTCTCGTCCTGGAGCGGATATGATTCGTACGGCGACAGGGAGAAGGCCGATCGGCAGGCGCCGTGGCGCCTGCTCTTCCAGGGCGCGGATGCCTGCTCGTACTATTTTGACTCGTCATACAGCTCCATACACTACCCGGACTGGTCGGCGCGTCCATATTCAAAATGGGTCGTTGAACAGATTGCCCTGATCGGCAAAGGCGGTATCGGCCGGCTGATCAAGAAAGCGGAAAAAGTTCAGGATGGTGTCGCCGTTCTCTACTCGCAGTCCAGTATTCACGCGAACCGCGTACTGGCCATGGTGTGTGGCGGCGTCCCGATGGTGGACGCCAACTTTGACAGTTGGGTTGCCCTGCTCAAAGCCATCGGCGTCCAATACCGGTTCATTTCATACGAGCAGGTGGAACAAGGCGGGCTGAAGGACTGTAAAGCGCTCATCATGCCATTCTGTTATGCCCTGTCGCCGGCCGAGAAAGCGCAGATTGAAAAGTTTGCGCAGGCGGGCGGCACGGTTATTGCCGACGTGCTGAATCCGGCGTTCGGGACAATGTGCGGCGGCGCCGACCTGCAGGATCTCTTTGGCATTGAACAAACCGGCATGCCGGTGTTCAAGCTTGCGTCGTTCAAAGACGCGAACAATTCCGCGTCAGTCAAGTTTATCGAGGGCGCCGAAAAAATCACCCTGAAATCGGCGCAGGCACAGCGTGTTTTTGAGGACAATGCGCCGGCGGTCATCACCCGGCCGGTCGGCAAGGGCCGGGCGGTTTGCCTGAACCTGTCGGTTGCGGATTACAGTGTGGTGAGTCTTGGCGGCGCGGGCGGCGAAGTCGCGGCCGTGGTAACCGCCCAGCAGGACCGCAAGGATGCCTGCGAAGAACTGATTTATTCCGTTCTTACTTCGGCAGGCGTCCGGCCCGAAATGACCGTCCGGGCGGCGACCGGCAAGAATCTCGGCGCGGAAATTTACCGGTTCAAGGACGGCGTGGTGGACTACCTTGGTCTGGCGACCAATGGAGGTGAGGTTAATAACGCGATAGCGGGAAGTCTCATCACCGAAAAGGATTATAAACCCGCGGTGATCACCTTCGGCCGCAAGGTCCACGTGTACGACGTCATCAACAAATCCTATCTCGGTTTCAAGAACAAGTTGGATTTTGTCTATGTTGACGGGAAAGCGAGTCTCTTCGCCGTCATGGACGAACAGCCGTCCGGTATGGAGGTGGGAATAAGGAACTCCTACCAGCCCGGCGATATGCTGGAGGCTCCGGTGACGGTGAAACCCGCCTTGTCCGGGGTCGTGATCGTCTCCGTAGCCGACGCGAAAGGGCGGGAGCGGTATCGTCAGGAGGTGGCGGTGAGCGGAGGGAAAGGCGTGTTGCGAATTCCGTTTGCGCTGAACGATCCGGCCGGTTCCTGGCTTCTGACGGCTACGGACGTGGCGACCGGATACAAGGTGGAGAAAAGGTTTTCTCTGAAAAGAGGCACGTGACATGCGCGTCATAAACGCTTTCATTTCAGCGGCGTTGTTCGCCGGCTTCGTCCTGGCAGTCCGGGGGCCGGCGGCGCACGGCGGGGAAATCAGCCGGTTCAGCGAAAAGAACAAAATCCGTATTCTCGGGCCTGCCTTCCGGATTGCGCTGGCTCCGAGCGTCAGCGTCGCGGACTGGAACAACGATGGGATCACCGACCTGATCATCGGTCAATATGCCGGTCCCATCTGTGTCTATCTGCGCAACAAGGACGGCACGTTTCAGGACATGCGCTGGATTGAGATCAACGGACAACCGCAGACGTTTGGCTACACGGCGCTTGCGGTGACGGACTGGAACGGGGACGGCAAGCCGGACCTTCTGGTTGTGCAGGGCGGTTCGCCGGGGGTGGAACTCTATCTCAACACCGGCGTGGTCGACGCCCCGGCATTCAAGGACGGCGAAGTACCCGGTTTCGGCGCGTTCAAGCAGGGCGCCCGGATTACGGTTGAGGACAAGGAACCGATTTCGGACACGAACTGTTCCGGTATTGCCGTGGCTGATTGGAACGGCGACGGCCGGCCCGATCTCCTGCTGGGAACCGGCAAGGGGGAGGTCCGGCTTTTCATCAACAAGGGAAGCCGGGACCGGCCGGTGCTTGAAAGACCGGCCCCGCTTGACTGCAAGGGCCAAACCACCCTGGGGGATCCCAATCTTGCGGTACCGTATGCCGCCGATTGGGACGGGGACAAACGGATGGACCTGCTGGTCATGGATTATGACGGCAGGGTGCACCTTTATCTGAACAAGGGCGCGGGACCGAAGGCAGGGCTTGTTCCTTATGAGGGCAAGACAGGCGGCGGACTTTTGCCCGTCAATCTCAAGGGAGTCGTCAGGAGTGTTGTTTTAACCGACTGGGATGGTGACGGCAAGCCCGATCTCCTGCTCGGCGAATCCGCGGGGTGTCTCTATCTCATCCGGGAAGCGGCGGCGGTGGAGCGCTGGCGTCCGGAGCTTCTTGCCGGTCGCGACTTCAACTACCGTCGTTTCCTGACCCTGGCCTTTGCCGATCTGAACGCCGACGGCAAAGAAGATATTATCGCCGGAAGCTGTAACCGTGGATTGCATCTGTATCTCAATACCGGCCCGAAGGGACAACCGGCGTTCCGGGAGCCGCTCATCCCGGTGCCCGGCTCGACGTGGTCTGCACACCTCGACATTCCCGGTCCGGGCTATGTCATCCGTTATGTTCAACCCTTTTCCTACGACTGGGACCGTGATGGAAAACCTGACATTATTTTTGGCGACTACCTCGGCGCTGTTATCCTTCTGACCAATCTCGGCACGGCTGAAACTCCCTGCTTCGATCTCGCCCGTGAGGTGGGGGTGAACCGCATGGTCCTCTGCCGCAGGGAGGAGGGATGGGCGGTGCCGATTGTCGTGGATTGGAACAAAGACATGATACCCGATCTTCTCGTCGGCACGGCCGCGGGTAAAGTCTTGCTGTCCCTTAATCGCGGTCATCCCCGGTTTCCAAGTTTTCCCGAATTCACGCCGCTCAAGGCAGACGGCAGGGAGATTAATGTTGAAAGTTACGCATCGCCGTTTCTTACCGACTGGAACGGCGACGGGGCACAAGATCTGCTTGTCGGCGATGGAAAAGGCCGGATCAACCTGTTTCTCTACGACACCGCCAAAGCAGAGTTTCACGGCGCCGGTGTGCTGACCGCCGACGGCGTTCCCATCAAGGTTCGGACGCAATCCCGGCCCTGGATGACCGACTGGAATGCCGATGGAATTGCCGACCTGGTCATTATCGGTCCGGACGATCATGGTTACTGCTATATTTCTCAAGGCACATGAGGTAAAATTCTCCGCGAATGATGAAGGAGAGGGAGAACAGGATAACGGGTGAAGGTTGAAGAAAAAACCGAAAGGAAAACCAATGTCGAAGAAGAAACACATCTTGTGCAACACGGAGCTGATTGATGAACAATTCCTGGCGGACCTGCCGAAGCGCCGGAAACGACCGGACTGGATACTGAAAGAACCCCTGGCTTCCGTGGGCGCCTGGGAACCCCTGTTTCACCGGAGGCGCACCGGCGATTCCTGGGTGGATGACGAGAAGTTCTATGCCTACGAGCACAGCGAGCGGTTCGTGCGGAGTATCAAGGAGATCGGCGCCAATTTATTGATCACCGCCTTCGCCAAGAACCATTACATTGATGAACGGGAAATCCCGTTGAAGAAACAACTGTCCGGGTTGTGCCGCAAGCACGGCCTGCGGCTCGGCACGTATATCCGGGCCGACGAGATCTACGCGGAAGTCTTCGGCGACCTGCTGTCCCGGGAAGACATCCTTTCGGCCCAGGCCGATGGCCGCGTCCCGGTGCACACGTCCCAGGAATGGAGAAAGTGCAACTGTTTCCATAAACCGTTGTCCCGCGAGTTGTTCAAAGCCGACATCCGGCGCGCGATCGTGGATGTGGGGGTTGACGCCCTGCATCTGGACGGTTTTGAATTCGGCGGTTTTGAGACCCGGGGCGCCTGCCGCTGTGCGGCCTGTCGTCAGGACTTCCGGGAATTTCTCGTGCGCCGGTACGGGAACGATCCGGAACTATGCCGGCGACGTTTCGGCCACACCTGTATTGAGGCGATCGAGCCGCCCGGGTCTGCGGCTCTTCTCGCCATGCCGTCGGTGCCAACCGGACTGGTGAGCGATCCGGTCTGGCAGGAATGGATCATCTTCCGGTGTACCTGGACTGCCCGGATTGCACGCGAGATGTCCGAGTATGCCTACGATCTGAATCCGGACGTGGCGATCCTGGCCAACAACGGGGTGGTGGTGGGGACAAACGGGGCGCTGTATGCCGGACTGGACCTCATCAGCTTCGGCGGTTCGGTGGACGCGCTGATCAACGAAGATCCCTCTCATCCGCGGCTGACCGCCGACGGGCACGTGATACAGCGCGCGCGCCAGCACAAGATGGCACATGAGGCGGGTTGCTGGCTGTGGAACTACATGGATGTGAGGGAAAGCGACCTGAAAGAGTCGCTGGCCCATGCCTCGGCGTTGAACCAGGGCCGGGTCGCCTGCCTCGGATTCACCTTCGGCCTGTACGGTGATTTCCGGCATGCCGCGCCGGTCAAGAAAGCCTTCCTGTCCTGGCAGAAGACCAACTGGAAAGAGTTCCAGGGACTGCAAGAGATTGCGGATGTCGCCGTGTGGCGCGACCGCAGGGCGATGGCGTTTGCCCCGCTGGTTTCCTACGCCACGGCCATGCAGGTCGAACAACTGTTGATCGAGGACCGCATTCCGTTCGCCGTCAGCCAGGGCGCCTGGCCGGCGGACGCCCGTGTCGTCGTCGTGCCTGACCTTGCCTGCCTCGATGACCGGGCCTGTGAAAAACTGGTTGGGTTCGTGCGCAACGGCGGCGGCGCGCTCATCGTCGGGGAGACCTCGGCCCGTGACGGGTGGGGACGACGGCGGACCGATTTCGCTCTGCGGCCGATCCTTCCGGCTGAAACCGGACTGCCGGCCGGCGTCGGATTCCGCTATGACGATGCGCTCGGCGACGCTGTATTCCTTCCGGAACCCGCGGAGCCGCAGGATCCCGGTGTCTTCCATTTCCATCAGGTCGGCAAGGGCAGGGTTGTTTATGTCAAATCCCTGGTGGACCCCGCGTCCCAGCCGGTGATGTTCAACCCGGACTGGACCGCCGAGTGGCCGTACGACACCACCAACTGGCGTGTTCCGCAACAGGCCGATGAACTCCGGCGCGCGCTTGACTGGCTGGCCGGGAATCACTACACGCTCCGGGTGGAATCAAGCCGCGGAGTCATCGCAAACTACTATCGCGGCCCGGGCAAAAACGACTGGTCCGTTCATCTGGTAAACATGACGCACAAGCCGGTCTTCGACACGGTCATCCGTGCGGAACGGGAAGGAAACATCCTGCCGCGCGTGCGGGTGATCTCGCCGGACGGCCCGGATTGTTGCACGGCTGAAACGACGGCCGACCGGCGCGGCATGAGGATAACTCTGGCGCGGCTGGAGACGTATGCAGTCATTCTTCAACGAAAGGCGGTAGACGGTAGATGGTAGATGGGGAACAAAGCCGGCTGATGACTGATGGCTGAAGGCTGATGGGAAAACCAGGAAGGAATCCTTTGGAGGGACGCGCTCCGTCGCGTCCGCGTCGCCACCCGTTCGTCCTGAGCTTGTCGAAGGATGAACGGGATTCACAACAGGGATGTTGAAGAGGTTGAAAATGTTCCGTTCATGGTTCGATGGTTCGACAAGCTCACCATCACCACGAACGGAAATACCCCTTGCACTTGTATAACCATAGGAGTGTCATGGAAACCGTTGAACCGAAACAGAGCGCCGGATATCAGCACATGATGATTGATTACCACGTCGCCCGTCTGCGGGAAATCCGCCGGGAGCGGACTGCGAAACTGAAGGCGATCCGGAATCGCCGCCAGGCGGAGAAGTACCAGGAGACGGTGCGGCACGCCCTCGCCGGGGCGTTCCGGCCGAGACCGCCGAAAACACCGCTCAATGCGCGGATCACCGGAGTTTTGGAGCGCGGCACCTACCGGATCGAGAAGGTGGTGTTCGAAAGCCGGCCCGGATGTCTGGTGACTGCCAATCTCTACCTGCCGTCCGGTGACGGCGGGAAGAAACCGGCCGTGCTGTTTCCCTGCGGCCACTCCGGGAACGGCAAAGCCTGGACCTCCTATCAGCAGACCTGCCAACGACTGGCGCGGAACGGGTTTGTTGCCTTGATCTATGACCCGATATGCCAGGGGGAACGCGATCAATACCATCATCTGCCCGTCGGCCACCCGTTGCACGATTGCTGTTATGCCCACAACATGATGGGCAAACAACTGGAACTCTGCGGTGACTGGTTCGGTATGTGGCGGGCCTGGGACGGTATTCGGGCGCTTGACTACCTGCTTTCGCGACCGGAGGTGGATGCTTCCCGCGTCGGCATCACGGGGAATTCCGGCGGCGGCACGATGACCTCGTGGCTCTGGGCGGTCGAAGAGCGGTTCGTCATGGCGGCGCCTTCCTGTTTTGTGACCTCTTTCATGGCGAACCTGGAGAACGAAATTCCCTCCGATTGCGAACAGTACCCGCCGGGTGTCATCGGCGCCGGGCTGGAACAGGCTGATTTCTTTCTGGTCCGCGCCCCCCGACCGGTCATTATACTGGCGGAGGAACTCGACTTCTTTGATCCGCGCGGCACCCGGGAAGCCTATGCGGAGATGCGCCGGTTCTATGGGCTGTTCGGCGCCGAAGACAAGGTCGCGTTGCACATGGGTGGGGGTATACACAGTTATCCGCCGGCCGCCCAGCAGGCGATGCTCGGCTTCTTCAGCCGGCAGATCGGAAAGAAGTACCGGAGTGATGAGATACCGGAAGCCCCGGAGACGAACGCCGATTTGTTCGCCACGCCCCACGGCCAGGTTGTCCCGGCCGGCGCCAAACCGGTTTTCAAGATCATCGGGGAGCAGGCCGGCCGGATCATCTCCGGCCGCCGGGCGATGCCGGCACGCCGGATCCGGGACACGGTGGGAAACCTTCTCCACCTGTCGCGTGAGACCGGTATTCCCCACTACCGGAAACTCCCCGCCTTCTCAACGGGAACCAGGCCTGACCTCGGTGCCGTGCTGAGGGGAAAGTGTCCCTCCTTGAAAGAGGAGACGATTTTCGTGCGATATGCCGTGGAAACCGAGGGAGACGTCCGGGCGATTCTGACCAAACGATGGATCGGCTGTCAAAGCGTCCCCCTGGCGGAGAAAACCGTCAATCTGTATCTCCCGCACTTTTCTTCCGAGCATGACCTGGTGACCGAACCGCTGGTTCACCACCTCCTGGAGCAGGGCATCACCTATCTCCTTGATCCGCGGGGTCTGGGCCAGTCGGCTCCGGAGGAATACCGGGATTTTTTCTCCCCCTACGGCATGGATTATCTCTGCCACGGATACAGCCTGATGTTGGGGGAGAGTTTTTTGGGTGACCGGGTGAGGGATGTGCTGTCGGTTCTGAACCTGCTGGTTGCGGAGGGAACCCGGGATATCCGGCTGTACGGCCGGGGTCAGGGAGCGATCCTGGCGCTGTTGGCGGGAATATTCCACCCGAAGGTTTCCCTTGTGGTGATGAAAAACGGTCCGCTCTCCTGCCGGGAATGGACGCAAACCCCGTCGGTGGATTGGCCGGCCGCCAACTTCATCCGCGGCTTGCTGGCACAGGGCGACCTGCCCGATCTGATCCGATTGTTGGGCGACCGCGTTCAACTTATCGAACCATGGGACAGCGGGATGAAACCTTACGGGAAAAAGGAACTGCGGGAAGCAATGCAAAACGCCGGCCTGCCGGCAAAACTTCTGCGCACGCAACGCTGACCGGTTTTCCCGGCTGACACAGGAGTCTCCATGATACATAAGAAGGCGGCGCACCGGCCGGAGCAGGAGTTCCCGGGGACGGTACGTCTGGTATTGCCGAAGGTGATCCACGCAGTTCCCGGGATCGAATGTAACATCTACTTCGACAATGTTGTCCTGGTGATCAACCCGGCCAACTACGTGTTTGACGCCTCCTGCCCGATCAAACGCTCTCTGCGCGGCCCCGGCAAGGGTATGGTACAGACGGAACGCTGGACCTTTACGCCCGCTCAGCAGGACATCGGCGGTCATTCGATTCAAATCGAAGTTATTGACGAAGCCAATACGGTGCTGGCCCGGGCAACCTCACTGATACGGGTTGTACCGGCGGATACCGGAGCAGGAACTCCCATCAGTCTCCTGTGTATCGGCGACAGCTTCACCCATGATCTTTCCGGGTACACCCGCCACCTGCTGGATATCTGCCGGCAGTCGGGTAACCCGCGCCTGACGCTGATCGGTTCGCATCAACCGGACGCCGCCCAACCGGAGAACCGCCATGAGGGCTACGGCGGCTGGACCGCGGAACGTTTTATCACCCAGGGAGTTGCCCGCTCCGGCGATCACACCACAAGAGGCAGTCCGTTCCTCTATCCGACTTCCGACGGGACGTCCGGACTCGATTTCCCCCGGTATTGCCGGGAAACAAACCAGGGGAAGGCGCCTGATTTCGCCACCATCCTGCTGGGTGGCAACGACCTGTTCTTCTGCACTGACGAGACGATTGATCCAACCATTGACGCCATGTTTGGCTCCTACGACATGCTGATCAGGATGCTGCATGACTTCAGCCCGGAAACAAGGATCGGACTCGTCTCCCTGTTTCCTTCTCCCCGGGAACAAAATGCCTTCGGCCTCAGCTACGGGTGCATGAAAACGCGCTGGCAGCACAAACGGAACCAGCACCGGCTGGTGGAGCGGATGACCGAACGATACCAGGGACGTGAATCGAAACGCATCTGGATCGTGCCGGCCGACGTCAATCTGGATTGCGTCCACGGTTACCCGGAGGTCGCCGCGCCGTGGAACTCCCGCACCGACATCGTGGGAACCCGGCAGAATAATGCCCACCCCACCAGTGCCGGTTACCGCCAGATCGGGGATTCCCTTTTCTGTTGGCTCAAGGCCGTACTGGCCGCAACCGGCAGGGGACAACGGTAAGAGCGAAATGGGGACTGACCCCCTCAACACATATTCATGGTGACACAGATGGCGGGGTGAATAATGAAAAAACCGAACATAGGCGTCCTTCTTGATGTCGGGATGAAAAACCGGATTCTGGGTACGGAGGAAACGGCGCGATTAAGGAGACTATCCACGGTCCAGTTTGAGGAATTTGATGCATTGGACACCGCGGCGGTAAAGAAACTCATCCGGGAAACTGACGGCATCATCACCGGATGGGGTACGCCGTTGTTGACCGGGGAAATCCTCTCCGGCGCGCCGAAATTGAAGATCATCGCCCATGCGGCAGGTTCGGTCAAGCCGGTGTGTTCAGAAGCGGTATGGGAGCGAAACATACGGGTGACGTCGGCGGCGGCTTCCATCGGCATCGGCGTGGCGGAATACGCCCTCGGTCTTCTTATCACCGGTCTGAAACGGGTGCATCCCTTTGCGGCCGTAACCCGCGGCGGCGGCTGGGCCTCATCCGGCGAACTGCGCCGGGTCCGGGAGTTCTACAAGACGACGATCGGCGTGGTCGGCGCCGGTTTCGTCGGCCGCCGCATGATAAAACTTCTGCGCAATTTCGACGTAACCATCCTGCTGTTCGATCCGTTTGTTTCGAGGGGGGAAGCGAAAAAACTCGGGGTGGAAAAGGTTTCGCTGAATCTTCTCTTGAAACGCTCTGACGCCGTCACGCTCCACGCTCCGTCCCTGCCGTCCACGCGGCACATGATGAACGAAGAATCCCTTTCCCTTATGAAGGAAAACGCCGTTCTGGTCAATACCGCCCGGGGTGCGCTCATTGACGAAAAGGCGTTGGTGAAGGTCCTGCGTGCCGGAAAAATATTCACCCTGCTCGACGTCACCGATCCCGAACCGCCGGCCAAGGACAGTCCCCTGCGGACGCTCAAGAACGTCGTGCTTACCCCGCATATCGCCGGCGCGGTCGCGGACAACTGTTTTCGTCAGGGTGCGTACGCGGTGACCGAACTGGAGCGCTTTTTTTCCGGCAAGGCGCCGCTCCATCCCGTGACGAGAAAGATGCTGGGGAAAATCGCCTGATTCCGGGGGCGCCTTTCTGAAATACGTGAAGGTGGGGAATGAAAGGCGTGAAATGTGAAAGGTGAGACATGAGAGGTTGAGTAACAATGCTTCCCGACGACAGGCGGCAGACAGAGACAGAGAAAGGGAAAGGCAGCCATTACCACTTCAGGTTAACATTACCCGTTCGTCCTGATGGTGAGCATGTCGAACCATCGAAGGATCGAACCATGAATGTGCTGAACCGATCAACGAGATTTCTCGCTCTGCTCGAAATAACAAGTATTGCCATGAGTTCCTTGCTCCCACACTCCCCTACTCACACACTTTCTCGTCTTCCCCCGCCTGCTTGATCTTCAGTAAGACACAAAGAAAAAAACAGGAAAATCAAAGCCTCTTGACAGGTTTTGGTATAATATGGTAAGAAATATACCAGAATATACCAAAGGTGATTATGGCGACCACAGTTGCCGAAGTTGCGAGAAGAACAAATGTCTCCCGGGGACTGGTTTACCGTCTGGTCCACAACGATCCGACGTTGAGGGTCACGGAAGAGACGGTGGAACGGATCAGGAAGGTGGAGCGGGAATTGGGAGGCATCAAGATCAACCGGTCCGCCCGTTCTCTCGTCATGCCGGTCAGTCGAGTATTTGCCGAACGGTGGCATGGGCGTTACTCCAGCCACCTCATGTTCCGGAATATTGAGATGGTGGCCCGGGAGCGGGATTTTCGTCTGAACATCAACTATTTTGACCCGCCGAACCAGTTGGCATTTTTCGAGGATATGGCAGGGTCCCCGGACTTTTGTTCCGGCATAATTATTCTCGGCGGAATTATTGACGAACCCCTTGCCTGTTTTCTCCTGGAAAACCATTTCCCCCATGTCGTGATTGATCCGGAGGGGGAACGATTCGGGGTGAACACGGTTATGGCGGATGCCATCATCGGTGTACGGCAGGCGATTGATCATTTGTGGGAATTGGGCCACCGCCGCATCGGTTTCCTGGGTTCGGCAAAAGTTTCTCGTCTCCCCGTCTTCATGTTCGCGATGACGGAAAGAGGATTGCCGGTTGATGCCGGCAGTAACTGTATTCTGTTGTCTCCCCCGATGTCCCAGGAAAGGAATGCCGAATTGTCGGCCGCGGTCAGGCGGGATTTCTCCGGATACCTGAATCGGCAACAGCCGCCGGCCACCGCTTTCATCTGTCAGAATGACGCTGTTGCGCACAGTGCGGTTGACGTTCTCCGGGAGCACGGATTACGTCCCGGAAGGGATATTGCTCTGGTTGGATACGACAATATCGAGGAACGCGGAGAATTCCCTTCCGCCCGGCCGATGCTTACCACCATAGACAACCCGATGGATCTTGTCGGTCGCCGGGCGGCCGATTCGCTGATCAACCAGATTCTTCATAAACAACACCAGATTGTTCATGAACATATTCCGACAAAACTGATTATTCGGGAGACGACGGGGTCTTGTGTGGGTGGGAGACAGCAACAGAAAGGCTGATGGCTGAAGGCTGATGGAAAAACCAGAGGCGGTAGAAGGGGAGATGGTAGAAGGTGGATGGAAAGACCAGGATACGGTTCAAAGTTCACAGTTCGGGAACTACCATACTTGTCATTTCGAGCGTAGCGAGAAATCTCTCTGTTCGTTCCCGACTTTGAGATCCCTCTCTTCGTTCGGGATGACAACCACGGTAAGACAGGCTGATGGAAAAGCAACTTCATAACAACGGGAGGGGAAGATGGACAGAAGAAAGAAAGGATTTACGTTGATCGAACTGCTGGTGGTGGTGGCCATCATTGCCATTCTCGCGGCGATGCTTCTGCCGGCGCTGGCCCAGGCGAGAGACAGGGCGAGACAGGCAAGTTGCTTGAGCAATCTCAAGCAGATCGGCACCGCTCTTTTGATGTATGTTAATGATAACGATGAATGGATGCCGGTCGGGTATGCCGGCAACAACCAGGGGTTGTGGACGGACGTGATTGATAGGAAGTATCTTGGCGTGACGGTGAAGAACGGCACCGGCCGGACCAGCGTTTTCAGATGTCCGTCGGAAGAACGCAAACCTTCCGCCGCGAACATTTGGAACACCACCTATAACTACAATACCGAACTGGGAACCCAGAGTGCGCAGTGGGCCGTAAACTACAAGATCAGCAGGGTGACCCAGCCGTCAAAATGCATCTGGGTGGGCGAGGTGCATGACTATGGCACTTATGCAACCGCGTTGCTGGGCGGACCCGGAACAAGTATTTCTTACCAGTTTGGCGCGGATTATTTCGGCCGCGGCTCCGTGGGAACCCAATTTGCCGCTATTCATAATATCGGCGGCAACTTTCTCTGGGTGGATGGTCATGCTTCCTATGAGCCGGTGTGGAATCAGTATGCGGCATACACTTGGAAGCGATATGGTGTGGCAAGATAGCCTGCATTATTCATGAACAGGAGGAAAGCCGGTTGATGACTGATGGCTGAAGGCTGATGGGAAAACCAGGATTGTGAAAGCCGGGACATAAATCGGGAAGCGTGAGTTTGCATGCGTGAGAAGTGAGCAGACGGGATCAGGTCCTGCATGGCCTGATCCCGTCCCGGTGCAAAAAAACATGATGGTATTGCGGACTACCGTTCGTGGTGACGGTGGGCTTGTCGCATTGTCGAGCCATGAACGGAGGCTTCACCTGAATTATTCAGGTTCATCCTCTTTGACCTGCCTTTCTTGAATGTCAGCCATAGTCCGGTAGACAAATAACCCAAGGAGGGAAAATGGCGAAGATAGTGCGATTCTTGACGGTTATGGCGGTATGTGCAGTAGGTGTGTTCGGCGTTGTTCCCGCGGCTCACGGCTGGGAAAACGTTGCGCTGGGGAAGCCCTACACGTTCAACCTTCCGAGTAATTATTTTTATATACCTCCCAATCCCGACGTGATCCTCACGGACGGTTTATTCGCCGATACCTCCCAAAACTGGTTCTGGTATCAGCCGGCGACGGTAAGCTGGATAAGGGTGAACCAGATGTGCGACGCGGTCAGGATTACCGTGGATCTGGGCGAGGACACGCCGATCCGGGGCGTGATGTTTTCCACCTGCGCGGGGTCCTGCGGCGGTGACCTGATACTGCCGCCCGACCAGATTTTCATTTTGTCGAGCGTCACCGGTTCCGATACGCGGTTGTTGACCGAACTGGTGGCATCGGATACCGGGCCGGGTCCGCTTATTCCCAACCCGGCGGGTTGCCCGAACTACCGGTATTACACCGTCGATCTGCATGCGCACGGCCGGTACGTCCAGTTCGTGATATTCCCCGGTTGGTACGAACCGTTCAATGGCTATACTTCGCAGGTTCATACCGATGAAGTGGAGGTGTACCGTGGGGAGACCTCCTGGCTTGATGACCCGGTTCCGGGTCCGGCCGTTCTGTCCTCGACCGATCTTTTCCTCATGCATCGTCTGTACACCGACCGCTACAGCGCCGGAGACGCGGTCATTGCCGACGAAAATATCAGCGAGGCAACCCGGACGCAGTTGTTGAGCGATCTGGCGGATGCGGAAACGGACTTTGCCGGTCTTGCCGCGGTGAGCGACCCTTCGACTTACAAAGCGATATTTCCGTTGAACGATCCGCACAGGGTTATTCTCGGGGTGTACGGCGCGTTGGCCAACGCGGCCAATAAACCGGCCCTGGCCGGCTGGGTGGCCGATCCGCTGGATTTTCTGGAACCCAACCAACAGCCGCCGGCTTCACCGGTGACCGCCGTTTCCATTACGGCGATGCGCAACGAATCCCAGCCGGGAGTGGTCAACCTGACCAATTCCACCACGGCGGATATTGCCGCATCGGTGAGCATAACCGGTCTTCCCGCGGGTGTAACCGCGGCCGTGAGCCGGGTGGAATGGGTGGATGACAAGACGGTCATACCCATCATGCACTACATAGCCGGCGGGGCACGATACCGTCCGGCGGCATCGGCGCTCATCGCGCTGACCCCGGAAAGCGGCAGTTATTCGGTGACGGCGCCGGCCGGCATGGTGCGGCAGGTCTGGTTTGATTTCACGGCGGCTGAAACGGCCGTGGCCGGTACGTACACCGGGGGGAGCATCGCCGTCACCTCTTCCGCGCCGACCATCACCATTCCCCTTACCATACGGATACTCGACCAAACCTTCCCGGCCACGCCCGTTCTGAAGGTGAGCGGGTGGGATTATACGTCCGGTGACTATGGGGATCAAGGTGCGGGAAACCGGGATGCGCTGATCAATCTCATGTACGCGAAGTTTGCGCGGCGAACGAATGGTCTTTGCTTTGGCCACGGCACCTACCATGCGGACGGTTCCATGGCCACCAACCCGGATACCACCGCCTTCGATGCCTGGATTGCCCGCTGGCCGGCGGTTGGAACATCCTACTGGGTGATGTGCTACGACAGTACCGGTTTTCCCCACAGCCGGGATCCGAACAGTCCTTTTTACAAAGCGGTCAAAAACTGGATTACCTTCTGGGCGAATCATGCGGTTTCCAAGGGAATCGCTCCCTCGAATATCTCTGTTTGTTTCGCGGATGAACCGTCCACCGATGCGCAGATCCAGTACATTATTGATTGGGCGACGCCGGTCCAGGCGGCCGATACCGGTATACAGGTCTGGACGAACATGAGTTTCCCGGACCCCACGCAGGTTGATGCCGCTCTGTGGCCGCTGGTCAACGAGGTGTGTCCGCCGTGCCAGTATCTCATGCCTGACGCCGATCCTCCTGTTGATTGGGATGCGGAAGCGAATATCCAGTTCTATCGCGCCCGGGCGGCCGAGGGGATAACGATCGAGCTTTACGCTCCTTATGGAGCCAATGTTTATTACTTCGATCCCTACAGCATCCGGTTACAGCCGTGGCGGGCACGGGAAATCAGCGGGCCGGACTCGAATGCCAACGGCTCGAACATGTGGGCGTTTTGCGACGCCGGCGGGATAAAGAATTCCTGGAATGCCTACGGCTCCCGGGGTATTTATAGTCCCGAATACCTGACGGCGGATTCGGTCACGACTTCCAAGCACATGGAAGCGGTCCGCTTGAGCGTGCAGGATTACGAATACCTGGCGGGATTGAGCGACCGGATTGCCGCGGAGACGGTCGCCAACCCGGGCAATCCAAACCTGCCGGATGCCGTCGCACTGCTCAACGGGGCGTGCAGTACCGTTATGGATGCCGTGAACGCGGATTCCGGTTTGTGGTACCAGTCCAAGGACCGCTCGATCGCGGACACCGTCCGGATCCAGGTCGGGGATATGCTCGATAAGCTCAACCCGCCGAAGGTGGGTATCACCAGTCCGGCCAACAATGCAGTGATCGTGGGCAATGTGGCCATTGCCGCGGATGCTTCTTCCTACGGCAGTACCATCAACCGGGTGGTGTTTCTCCATGACGGGGTTGCGATTGAGACGGATTATTCCGCTCCGTACAGTTGCACCTGGATTTCACCTCCCTCGGGCAATTATGCCCTGACCGCGAAGGCCTATGCCAACGACGGAAACACGGCTGTTTCGACTGCGGTGAATATCACGGTGTATAACGTGACCACCAGTCTCTACTGCCGGTGGAACTGGGAGAACAACACCACCGACACCGCGCCCAACGGGACGGCCAACAACGGCACCAAAATCGGGGCAACCTACAATACCGATCATGTGGTGGGCGGTACCGCCCTGAACTTTTCGGGTTCCAGTCAGTACATGTACGTGAGCAGTCAGTCGGATTTAAATCCGACCGGCAGTTTCACCATCTGCGCCTGGGTAAAGGCGGTTGACTGGAACGCCGGCCGCCGCATCCTGCAAAAAGGAAGCGACGGGTCGCAGTACCGTCTATACAGCAATGGCTCAAGCCTTATCTTTGAAGCCAAAATTGGCGGTTCGGCCAAAACGGTCTCCACGAGCCTCCCGTCAACCGGAGTCTGGCACCATATCGGCGTCACCTATGACGGGTCGAGCATAAAGATATACGTGGACGCAGGCACTCCTGTTGCCACCACGGCATCCGGAACGGCGGCCACCACGACCAGTACGCTCTATGTGGGCCGGGCGTCGTCTGCCGGCAACTACTGGAAAGGTAAAATGGATGACCTGCGGATCTACAAAGACCGCGCGCTTACCCGGAGTGAAATGCAGGCCGTGATGAGTCTTACGCAATAGCACAAATAGTGCATGTCCGGGGGGCAACTCTTGATTCTTGACGGAACGGACAGGAGTTGACCCCCGGACCATGATTTCCCGCGCACAAGATAGCGCCTGGAAGAAGCGTTACAGGAGAAATCTTCCGGCGCAGAACATCATCAGGGCGGCCGGGTCATACGTTCAGCATATCACCGGAATCAAGGGGCGCAGGTGACGCGCCACCCGGCTGAAAAGAAATAAGAGAAGGGTGGCATGAGGTGATTTGACAGTTTTTATAATGATGCTATGCTGTGATTATGAGAACGACAATAACTCTTGATGAAGATGTCGCCGACAAGGCGCTGGAGATATCCCATCGGTTGCGAAAGCCGTTCAAGTATGTTGTCAACAGCGCGTTGCGGGCGGGATTTGCAAAGGTCGAACGACCATGCGCCGGCAAAGTGTACCGGACGAAATCCCGGAATCTGGGTTGCCGTAAGGGGTTTAATCTGGACAGCATTCAGGATTTGATTGCCCACGCGGAGGGAGAGGTGTACCGGTGATTCTGGTGGATGCCAATATTCTCCTCTATGCCGAGGACGTCGGCCAGTCCCTCAACCGGAAAGCTTCACATTGGATGGATGAACAATTGTCCGGGGATATACCCCTCTGTTTGTGCTGGAGCGTGATCAATGCATTTCTTCGTATCAGCACCAGTACCCGGGTGTTTGAACATCCGTTGATGTTGCCGGAAGCGGTGGAACGGGTGGACAGCTGGTTTTTACAGCCCTGTGTCCGTTTTGTGTATCCGACAGAAAGGCACTGGCTGATTTTCAAGGAACTCCTGGTGGAAGGGCAGGCAAAGGGAAATCTTGTTCCCGATGCGCATCTGGCCGCGCTGGCCATTGAGCACGGTTGTGTTTTGTATTCCACGGATTCGGATTTCTCCCGTTTTCCCCGCCTGAAGTGGAAGAACCCGCTGAAGTGACTATTCCCTGATTATCCCGCCCGTTGCTGTATCATCAACCCGAGTTTCTGTAAAGCATAAAGACAGCAACAGAAAAATTTGACAAGATTGTTTTGATTGGGTATACCTTTAATTGGCATGACAAAGAAAGGCATGCATAAATAAGAGGGAAGGGAGAAAAGATAAAAGGTTGAGGGATAAAGGTATAAGGAAAAGTAACGGATACGGAACTGCAACGGGAACAGGATGAAGAAGTACAACAAGGTCGTCTTCGCCAAGGTTGCGGCGACCAAAGGAGGGAGTCGTGAAGAGCACGAGGAATGGATTTACGCTTATTGAATTGCTGGTTGTGGTGGCGATCATCGCGATTTTGGCGGCGATGCTCCTGCCGGCGTTGTCCAAGGCACGGGAAAGAGCCCGGACGGCCACCTGTATGAACAACCTGAGACAGCTGGGCACGGGTTTTACGATGTACGCCAATGATTGGAAAGGCAGACTGCCGCATCGGGAAGCTACCGGCGGCGGCCCTCCGGGTTGGAGTTACTATATAAGTCCCTATATGGGCAAGAAAACATCCGATGTTTTCGGCGTCACCTATATGTATTGTCCCGTGGGGAAGCGACTCCTTACGAGAAGCGACGGATGGTCCGGCTCCTATGGTGTCAACTTTCCCTGTGTTTGGTACTATAGCGATCCTCCTTTTAACACATCGCTTATTGATAAGGTGCCATCGAACGTCTTTATTGTGGCGGACAGCCTCAACGCTTCTCTCGTAAATTGCAATGTTGCTTTGGGTGCAAATGACACCGGAAGCACGTATCTGCTCCTGGCACACAACAACGGAAGCAACTTTCTTTTCGGCGATTGCCATGTTGAGTGGATGAGTTTTGCCGCCATTAAATCAAACTGGTCGGTGCTTAGCGGCTGGAGCAAGTATGTCGGCGTTTTTCCGATCTGGCAATGACGCAACAAGCAGGGTGAGAGACGGGGTCAGGACTTGCAGGCCTTGACCCCGTCTTGTTGTGTGGGACAGGAAGGCGGGTCGGTGGATCACGACAGGGGGAACTTGTGAATACACGTTTCTTAAAAGGCGCGTCCATCCTGCTCGCATTTTCATCGAATGTACTCTTCGCCGCGCCGCTGTTTCTCGTAAAGGACGGGCAACCCGCGGCGACGATCGTCATTCCCGACGATCCCTCCCTGACCGAGTCCTTCGCCGCTGAAGAACTGGCGACGTACCTGAAGAAATCCACGGGTGCGGTCCTGCCGGTGGTGAAGGAAAAGGAAGCGTTCGCCAAACAGCCGGAGGGGACGGTTGTCCTCGTGGGCGGGACGGAAAAAACAAAAACGCTTGGCGTCACCCTCAAGGGCGTTGCGAAGGGCGGGTTCCTCATCAAGCGCACCGGCAATTTCCTTGTTTTCCGGGGCGAGGACGATCGGGTCAAGTCCGTTGACCCGAGACAGTGTCCGGAGACATATTACGGAACGCTTGTTGCGGTCTATGATTTTATCGAGAAGAACATCGGCGTCCGCTGGTACTGGCCGGGTCCGCTTGGCGAGATTGTTCCTGAGCATAGGAATGTTTCGATTGAAGTGCTCGATTACCGCGAGAATCCGGACTTCGAATACCGCTACTCTTACGGGCGCTATTCCACCTACGACGATCCTGATTTCAAGCATGGCGAAAACCTGCTGTGGTGGGCACGACAGCGCCTCGGAAGCGCCGGCGCGGCCCCGGCAACCCATTCCTTCGCCGGGTACGTCGCAAAGTACGGAACCACGCACCCGGAGTATTTCGTGCTCCGGAAGGACGGGAAACGGCTCACCGACACCGACCACGGCGGCGGGCATATCTGTCTTTCAAACAAGGAGTTTCAAAAGATTCTCATCGCCGATATCATCAAGGGGTTCAAAGCGAACCCGGACTGGTACACCTGCGCCGTGATGCCCGGCGATTCTTTCGAAGGGTGCGAGTGTGAACAATGCAAGGCGCAGTACGAGCCGGCGCTGGGTCCCACCGGCATCCACTCCCGCAGTGTGTGGTCGTATGTAAACGAGGTCGCGCGCGAGGTGGGCAAGGTTTTCCCGGACCGGTATATCGGGTGTTGCGCCTACGCTTCCTACTACATGGTACCGACGGGGATGAAATTCGAGCCCAACGTTGCGGTGACTGTCTGCCGGGGCGGAGCGGATATCTACTTCTGGGACCAGAAGGATATCGAACAATCCCACAACGATATCAGGGCGTGGGCAAAAAACTCGAAGAAACTCTTCACATGGGAATATCCCTGCAGTGCCCAGGTCTACGGGCTTCCGATTGTTTTTCCCCACGGCGTCAACGAAGAAGTCAGGCGCATGAAAAGCGACGGGATCATAGGGACCATCACCGAACCGGCCGGAAGCGGCGAGCCTGCGAAATATGGCGGCGACTACACCGGATGGATGAGGGAGAATCTTACCACCTACCTTTTCTTCAAGAGCCTCTGGAAGGCCGACATTGACGTGGATGTGATCGTGGACGGATACTGTCGGGACCTTTACGGACCCGCCGCCGAGCCGATGAAAAAATTCTTCGTGAAGATGGAGCAGATCTGGAAGAAGGGCAACCACGGCACGAGACCCTACTACGCGAACTGGTCGAATATCTGGACCTGCCTCTACACGGAAGAGGATATTGATCTGTTGCTCGGTCTTCTCAAAAAAGCGGAAAAGCTGGTGCCGGAGGGCGTCTACAAGCAGAGGGTGCAAAAGACCATCGCCGGGTTCTCCGTTCTCTCCCAGAACAGATAGGTTCTTGAAAAGGAAAAAATGACCAGACGGCCCGCAACCCGAAAGAAAGATATTTTTATTATCGGCGGCGAAAGCCTTTTGATGGACGAATATCTCTTCCGGCAATTCGTCGAGGCGAACAACCCGGACTATCCGAGAAAAGGGAATGACGATTTCCCCCTGGATTACCCGGATGATTCCAAGACCCTTGCCGCGTCGAAAAAACTCCGTCTTTACAACGGGTTTCGTCTCTATGCGAACCCGACGAAGGAGCGTCTCGCGGCCTGCGAACCGGACAAGTATTATTTCATCATGGATCTCTTTCGCGTCAAGCATGACTACGGGAGACCCGAATCAAAAGAACGATTTCCCGATTACGATGCGTTTTTTGAGGATTATTACGGAGGGCTTTTCCGGTTTCTCGCCACCCATCCGGAAACTTCGTGGGGAACCGTGACCGGCGAAGCGGACACCTGCTGTGCCTGGCCGAAGGAGTGTTTTAGAACAAAAGAAGAAGCGTACAAATTCTGGAAGGAAACCTTCTTTGGCCTCAAAGAGGGAAGCAACAAACCCAATTTCTATGCCTGCCTGAAGAAGCATGGTATAGACTACCGGACATCGAATCTCCTGGTCCAGTGCGGGATGCTATGGAGTATTCACCACTATTACGACTGGGGGTTCCGCTTCGTCTGGCTCGAACGGGGGTGCGGCCTCTCGAACGTCCAGCTCGGCGCCGCTTTTCTGCGCGGCGCGGCCCGCCAGTACGACGGCGGCCTGTGGGGATTCGACTTCTCCACCCACCATCCGCACCGGAACCAGTGCACCTGGTATGACAAGGAAGGCCGAAGGCGGGGCGGGTGGACCGAAAGCCTGACGATCCGGAGCTGGATGACGGGCTTTCTTGCCGGCGCCCATTTCGTCCATGAAGAAACGTCAAACCTCACCCATTGGGTCTTTGACGAACAAGGTAACGTTGAGCTTTCAAAAACCGGCCGCCTTGCCCAACGGTTCGCGGACTTTACCTTGAGGAACCATCCCCAACGCGGAGAACCGTTCGCGCCGATCGGCCTCGTGCTCAATTTCCGGCACGGATACGATGCGCGCCACTCCATTGTCCTTCGGCAACCGTATGTCTGGGGCGGGCGGATGCCCCTGCGCTCCGAGGACTGGAATATCGGGAACCTGCTCGATTTCTTCTTCCCGGATCACAGCCTGGCCTGGGGAATGTTCGACGAAGCACTCAATCCTTCGGTTCCGTGGAAGAGCCAGTGGGAGTACCTCGAAATGCTGAAAAACGGCCATGACATGCGTCCTTATGAGGCCGGGCATCTGGTGAACAGTGCCTTCGGTGATTGTCTCGATGTTCTCGTGGATACCGCGGACGAAAAAGCGCTTTCCCGGTACCCGGTTCTCTTTCTCGGCGGGAACCCGGACTATGCGGGAAAGAAATCCTCCGCGTTTGAACAATATCTTCAAAAAGGCGGGATCCTCATCGGGTCTTACGATCAGCTCCCGGAAGAAATCCTCCGCGGCGCCGGCGTCAAAAAAACCGGCGGGAACTGGGATTACGACCTGACCGTCTGCGCGGCATGCGGCCGGGAATTCGGCGGCGACCGCTACGGGTATCATTTTCTGACGGTGCCGCGCGGAACGGTTCTCGGGCGCACCCATGACAGCATACCGCTCGCCTGGGAGATACCGTATGGGAAAGGAACTCTGGTGCTGACCGCGGTCGCGTTCAGCCAGGACATCCCGGGTAAAAGGATACTTCCGCTCTTTGCGCATCTCTTTGAAAAATATGTTCGCAGGGAACTCCTGGTCTGCGCGGGTCCGGAACCTCTTCAACTTACCGTCAACAGGGGTGACGGATTTCTCCTGGTCGGCGTTTTTAACAATGGAGCGACGCCGTGGAGAGGTTCGATCACCGTCAATGCGGGTGCCGGAAAAATGGTTGAACGAATCGAGGAATTGTGGTATGAAAGTGAAGTATTCACCGGAAAATGCGCTCTTCCGTTTTCGTTCGCCGACACGATTGCGCCGTTCGACTTCAAGATTTACCGGATCGCGCTCAACGCATGAATCATGCAACCAGGGGGGGATGACATGTCGAAAAGAATGTTGATGCTTTTTGCGGGGATCTTCCTGCTTCGTTCCGTCTACGGAGCGCCGGTCTTCACCGATTCCTTTTCCGCCGGCGCCGGCAAGGGAGAACTGAAAAACATGGCGATCAAGGACGGAAAGGCCGTCCTCAAGGTATGCAACCTGGTCACCAACGGCAGTTTTGAGGCGTCTGACAAGGGGATGCCCGGATTTTATCTCTACGACGGAACCCGGGGCGCGCTCGATACGACGGTGGCGCATGACGGAAAATATTCCGTGCGGATAGATAAGGAAACCTCGCTCTACAATCACGAGATCAACCTCATTCCCGTCCGGGAAGGCGTCGAGTCCTACGTGGTCTCGATGTGGGTCAAGACCGGCTTCGGTCCGAAACCGGACGAAAATTCCGTCCGGATGAGAGTCTGGGGCCACAACAAGGAAAAGAAAACATACACCCAGGTGATCGGCGCCTACATCACGGGGACCCATGACTGGACGCGGCTTGTCCAACCCATCATTCCGGCAAAGGAGACCGTCTTCATCACGTGCGACACGGGTTTTCTCCCGAAGGACCTCACAGAAACCGGGTGCAAGGTCTGGCTGGACGGGTTACAGATCGAGGAAGGGAAACGGCCGACCGATTTCACCGAAAAATACTACCGGGAAGGTAGCTACACCTCACCGGAAATAAATCCTGCATCAGGCGCGGGGAAGATTGCGTGGATAGCCGAATCTCCGGCGGGTACCGGGGTGGAGGCGCGCTGGCGCGCGGCGAACAATACCGAAGGGTTTGAAGACGCGAAGTGGAGTGAATGGAGTGCGGTCAATCCCCTTTCCTTTACGGCAAAGGGTATGAAACTTCTCCAGTTCCAGGTGCGTCTCCTCGCGAAGGACCGGGGACTGGAAACACCCCTGCTTGGTTCGGTGAGTGTCGAGTAAGACCTGTCCTGAACTATTCATGGGAAACGCGAAAAACGTAAACGGTGAAACGTGAAACGGAAGACGTGCAACGAAAGACGTGAGAGGTGAGACTGAAGTAAGGAGTCAAAAATTCAGAGTGGAAACAGAGAGCAAAAAAAGGCTGTAGACTGTTACGAAAGACAACTAAATTACCATTTGTCATTTCGAGCGGAGCGAGAAATCTCTCTGTTCGTTCACAACTGTGGAGATCCCTCTCTTTGTTCGGGATGACAACCTCTGTAAAGCTGGCTGAAGGCTGATGGCTGAAGGCTGATGGAAAGACCAAGATAAGGGTTCACCGTTCACTGTTCACGGTTAGGTGCAACCAAGGTTGTCATTTCGAGCACAGCGAGAAATCTCTCTGTTCGTTCACAACTGTGGAGATCCCTCTCTTTGTTCGGGATGACAACCTGAAAGCTGAAGGGACAGGATAGTGATCAGGAAAGGCTGATGACCGGCTGTTTGTTTCGGATTCTTACGATACGATAAAAACACAACACAGGAAGACAAAGGGAGATCATGAAAAAACGTGATAAAAGAGGTAATGACAACGACGATTTTGGATTCAAACTGACCGGGGAGTTCGGCGTTGTGGACGAGGTGGCCATCGGTTCAATGGAAGCGACCCGCCGGGCCGGCACACGCACCGAGGAATACCCCTACCAGCACCCTGATTTCCCCTTGCCGGGGTTGAACTTCAACTATGAGAAGATACGGGCGGAATACGAGAGACAGGGTCTCTTCAACGGGTATCGAATCACGGCCGATCCCACGGACGAAAAGGTTGCGGCGGCAAAACCGGAGAAGCATTTCCTGATCCTCGATCTTCTGCGCGCCGACAATGATTGGAATACGCGCCCGAAATACAAGAAACAATTCAAGTCCTATCACGAATACCTGGAATTCTATTTCGACCGGTTTCTGGCGCAGATGAAGAAGTATCCTGAAACCGTCTGGGGCGATTGCATGGGTGAAATCGAAAACAGCCGACCCTGGCCGGAGGATTTCTTCCGGAATAAGAAGGAGGCGTATCAGTATTGGAAATGGTCCCAGATGGAGCGATCCTTCGGCGATGATCCGGGAAAGAACCATCATTATCTGATCAACTTTGAAATGGAATATTTCAAAAGACACGGCGTCAAGTTGAAGGATGCCAATCTGATGATCGCGGGTTGCGCGGAGTTCTCCTGCCACTATTATTTTGAATGGGGTTTCCGGCTCATCTGGATGGAGACCCTCGCCCAACAGCATCACCAGGACGGGATCGCGTTTTTCCGGGGCGCGGCGCGCCAGCACGGCGGGTTGTGGGGGCTGGACAACGCCTCGCATCATCCGCATTTCAACGCGACCACGTGGTATGACGGACAGGGGAGGCGGCGGCGCGGTTACACGGCGAGCATTACCCTGCGCAACTGGATGGTCAGCTTCTTGTCGGGCGCCTGTATTCTCCACCAGCAGGCCTCGGAACTTTCGCATTTTGTCTACGACCGGAAAGGCAATTTCAAGCTTTCGCCGCACGGCAAAAACGCAAAACGGTTCGCCGACTTCGCCCTGCGCGACCATGCCGACCGTGGCCGGACGGAGGCGCCGATTGCGTTGTTCCTTAACTATCATCACGGGTACAATTCGCGGCAGTCATGTCTGGAGGACCGTCCGAACGTCTGGATGGGAAGAATGCCGTTTTCCAGTGCGGATGCAAATATCACCAACTTCCTCAACCTCTTTTTCCCGGGGCATGACCGGCCTTTGAGTGTGTGGGAGAACGTCTGGAATCCGAAGGCGCCCTGGAAGGACCAGCATGAATGGGCACAGATGATCAAAGACGGAAAGGATATGCGTCCCTCCGAAGAGTATTGCCTGACGGCCAGTCCCTATGGCGATTCCATGGATGTGTTGCTGGACAACGCCGGATCGGAAGTCCTTGCGGGATACAAGATGGTGATTCTGGCGGGGGAACAGGAGTTGGGCCGGGCACAAGTCAAACGGTTGCTCGACTACGTCCGGGCGGGCGGCACGATCATCACATCGCTGGCGCAGATTCCTCCGGAGATGGCGAAGCCCCTGGGTATTGTCGGGAATGGCGGCGATTGGGATTACGGTGTGACCACCTGCGCGGTGGATGGAAAAACCTTCACCGGCCGGCGGTACGGATACACCCTGCTGAAAATTCGGAAGGGGAAGGTAGTAGGCCGCAACCATAAGAAGGACGCCCTGCTCTGGGAGATTCCTTACGGCAAAGGCAGGGTTGTTTTGAGCGCGGTTCCCTACAGCCAGGACATCTCCAGTGCGGAACTCCTACCGTTGTGCGCCCACGTCTACGGCCAATACATTGACGGCGTCATCCCGGCCAAGGCCGATCCGGCCACGTTGCAGTTGATCGTCAACCGGGGAAAAGATTTTCTGCTGATCGGCGCGTTCAATAATTTCTCCAAACCCTGGAAAGGGGTGATCCGGGTCAGGGATGCACAGGGCGCGCGGCAGGTGGAGGATATCTGGAACAAATCCAAAGCGGTTTTGAAAAACGGAAGCATCTCTTCGACAATCAAGCCCTATGATTTTGTTGTGTATAGAATTGCTTTATAACAAAACAGGAGGCTGAAATGAAGACTGTTGGAGCTATTGCTCTTACGTTGTGTGTCTGGGCGGGAATAGCGGCGGCGGCCGTCAGCCTGCCGCCGGCGCCGGAGGTATTGAAGGCGGAACGCGTCGCGCTGATTCCGGCGGTCGAACGCGCGCCGGTGATGGACGGGGTCATCAGTGCCGCGGAATGGCCGGCCGCCGGCAGGCAGGAAAACTTTGTTGCGACTTACACCCTGTGGGAACGCGCGCCGAAGCAGACCGTTGTCCGGATGTGCCGGGACGCCGAACATGTGTACGTGGCGATCGAGTGCCTGGATAATGCCATTGACAAGCTGGCCCGCCGCGCGGATAAACCCATCTGGAGCAACGATGTGGCGGAAGTGTTCCTCCAGACGCCGCAGGGCGTCCGCGGGAAGTGGTGGCACCACGTCGCCGCGGATCCGGCCGGTCACATCTGGTTCGCCCGTGAGAACGTCATTCCCGAGATGCCGGGTTCGTACAAGAGCGACGAACGGGCGCATCACGTTATCTCCGCGGTAACCGTCGGCAAGGACCGCTGGACGGTGGAATTGTCTGTTCCCCTGGCGGACCTGCAGGCCGGCGGTGACGCCTGGTCCGGCGACTGGCGCGGCAATTTCTGTCGGACGGCGACAGCGCCGTCGGGCAACAGTTCATGGAGCAGGACGCAGGGATTTCAGAACCCGGCCAATTTCGGCCGCATGGTTCTTGGCGACGGCGAACGCGCCGTTAAAAATGGAGCGGCCTATGCGGCCGCGCTGGATCAATACCAGCTTGACCGGAAACGGGCCATTGAGGTGTGGCAAAAACAGAAGCCGGCGTATCAGTTCGCCCATGCCTATAATTTCGGTCCGGCGGACCGGTACACGCAGGATGGTTATACGCAGGTGGATTCGGCGTGCGCCTACAGCGCGAAACAGGGATATGGCTGGGTTGGCGGGACGGCCGGGCTGATCGCGCAGACCTACGATGACCTGGGCGAGAATCGCGCGAAGAAAGCGAAACCGGCCGGTGCGCTGGCTTCGAGCTGGGTGACCGCGGCCGGGCCGGCCAAAGACGGACGGGTGACGCACCGCTTCCGCGTGGATGTGCCGGCCGGCGAATACAAGGTACACCTGCTTGCCGGGTTACTGGCGCGGGATTATGGTTATCCCCATCGCCGTGCATTCACGGTCTCCTGCAACGATCAGAAATTAGCCGACATTGACATTGGCCATTACATGTACGCCCGGCCGTTTTTCCGGTGCCGTGCCGACCGGGGACGGTTGGAGTTCTGTTTCGATGGGCCGGCGGAGATCAAGCCGGACCCTGCCACGAGCGACCTCGACCCGGACGGGATGAAGCAGAACCACGTGCCGGGCTGGCTGATGAATGCATTGGTCATCTATCCGGTAAAGGACCGGAAAGCCGCCGAACAACAGATTGCACTTGATGAAATGAGTCTGACCTATCTGCCGCCCGATGATCTGATGCGGGTGGAGGAAGTGAAACGGTCCGTGGAGAATGGTGAAGAGACGTTTACCCGGGCTGAACAACAGCGCGGATTCGTTGTATTTGAGCGGGCCATGGGCCGGCGTATCTACCCCGAGAGCCGTCCGCAACGGACCGAGATACGGGAATCCTTGCACCTGCGCGCGGTATCGGGTGAACCGGTGTACTGCTCGTTCGGATTTTTTCCTCTGCGCGACCTCGACGTAATGACGGTTTCGGTTGGTGACCTGCGCGGACCCGGCGGCGCCATACCCGCGGCCGGCATCCGGGTGCGCGAAGCGCAGTACCGCCCGTGGGGGGTCGGTGCCGCGCAATACGCGATCGAGCCGGTTTTTCTCGACGAGTTCCAGTATCTGGATCCGGATATGAATACCGGGGAATGCCGCTGGCTCTGGCTCTCCCTGAAAACCCCGGATACCGTCACCGCGGGCAATTATGAGGGCGCCGTGACGCTGAAGGCCCGCAACGGCGGCACGTTGCGATTGAAACTGGCATTGGAGGTCATGCCGTTTCGCACCGTGGATGTTCCCTTCCGGTATGGCGGCTATTTCCCGGGCGGGTACGGCAAGCCCCAGACTATCTACATGGATCGTTTCGCGCGGGCATTGGCCGAGGTGGGCATGACCACGCCGGGCATCTATTACGGAGGCAACGACGCCTACCTGAAGGACCAGATTAAACTCTTCATGAAGAATGGGGTGCCCGGGCCGTTCTCGGTTTACTCGTATATTCCGGGCGACGTGGATTATGCCCTGCAGAAAGGCACGATGAGCGCTCTGCCGGAGGAGGTTATTCAAAAACAAATAGAGGTTGCCGGACTTTTTGTAAAATGGATGCGTGAAGAGAAATTCCCGCAAATGATCTATATCTGCATGGACGAAGCCCACTGCAAGGGTGAGCCTTACTGGGGCCAGCAGGTGCGATTAGTCACCGCGGTCAAGAAGGCCGTGCCGGAGATTCTCACCCAGGCTACGGAATCCGACGGCAGTTACTGGCGGCTGAAGGAATACCTGGATATCCCGTTGCTGTTCGAAGTACAGGATTTCCGCACGTGGCGGCTTTCGCCCGACGAAGTCCGTAAAGGCCGCGAGATCTGGTCCTATCCGAATCAGGCGATGCTCGCACCGGCGGACATCAACGCCGGCCGTTTCTGCACCGGCTGGTTGCCGATCGTGACCGGCCTGCGCGGCATTGTTCCCTGGGAGATCTACGAGGCGGGGGACTATATGGAATCCTGGCTGAAGAATCCGTGCTGGTTTATGGTTACCCCTCGGTCGGTCGGGGGCTATCGCGTTGAACCGCGGTTGACGTCCGTGATGGGCCATATCGGCATCTGGGACCTCCGGTATGCCGAGACCCTGCGTGCGCTCATCACCGAGGCGGAACGCAACGGCAATGATGAGTCCCGCGCCGTCGCCGCCGAGCTGAAGGAAATGCTCCAGCGCATTGACGAAACCACCAGGGGTTCCTATATGTATTACTACGAAACCGGTTACTGGAAACCCGAGGTCTTCGTGACTCTGCGCGAGAAGGTGACTGATGGTATTCTTAAGCTGAACAAAGCACTGGGGAGATAGCCATGAAAAATATGCCTCGAATAATTCCTGTATTGGCGCTGGTATTGGGTATTGCGATGACCTCTTCCGCGGCCGACTGGTGGAATGCCGCCTGGAAGTATCGTCTGCCGGTGTCCGTGAACTTCGGCATGGCGGAGACGGAGAACCCCCTGATTACCGCCCGTATTGATCGCGCCGCCCTGCAAAAGGTCGTCGGCGACGTGGATCCGGGTTCCTTCCGGTTGGTTGACGCAAAAGGCGTCGAGACACCCTGCGTGGTTCGCGTGGATGCCGGCGGTGATTCTTTCGTGGTCTGGCGCGTCCCGGGCAAGACGGTAATTCTGGACGTCCGGAAATACGCTGTCTACCTGGATTCGAAAACCAACGGTCCCAAGGCGGCAAAAGCCTATGAAACGCTTGCGGACGTTCCGCCGGTGGTTCCGGGAATGAACCTGGTCGCCAACGGCAGTTTCACCGGGGTGGACGAGAACGGGTTCCCCAAAGACTGGAATTTCACCAAGGGTAATGGGACGAAGGAATTATGGACGGACGCGCAGAAGGAGATCGTTCAAGTGGTCAAGATGGACGGAAGAAGTTGTGTAAAACTTGGAAAGGGTACGGTCATGCAGGTTATCAAGGGACTCAAGGAAGGGCAATCCTGTAAATTCAGTTACCTTGGCAAGGTGGATCCCGGCGCAACGGTTATCGCCACGGTTGTTTTCCGGCGGGCGGGACTGGATTGGTTTCGCAACGGCATCGGCAATTATAAGATGCAGGTCCCTGTCTCCAAGCCGGGCGATTGGGCGGTCGGGGAAGCGTCCACGTTCGTCTACGTGGACAAGGACAAAGTTTCCCATTATAACAACAAGAATCTTTTGCCGGAGACCGAGACCGCGTTTCTTGAAGTAACCAACTATAATCCCCCGGAGGGCGCCATCGTCCGGGTGACGGATTTCCGCTTTGAGCTGGCGGGGGAAGCCGGCGAGATGAAGGTGTCCGTCGGCGAAATTGAGGCCCGGCGGTAAGGGGTATCTTCCGGAAGGCAGGACCGTTCCTCGATTTGTCAAACTGCTGTGCGTGAAGAAAGGACAAAGATGAAACCCCTTCTTACTCGTCTGTCCGCGAGAGGGAGTTTTTGCGCCGCCCTGGCGGCAATCACCGCACTGATTTCGTTCGGTTCCCTCCCGGCGTTTGGACTGCCGGAACAGGACGCGGCGGCCGCGCCCGACTATCAATTCGCTTCGTTCCACCATTTCTTTGATGGACCGGACGATTTCATTCCGTTGCGGCGTCTCTATGTATCGCCGCAGGGCGATGACCGGAACGAAGGACTCTCTCCCGTCAAAGCGTTGCGCACCATCAGCAAGGCCGTGACCGTGGTTCAGCCAGGGGATCTGGTCACCGTTTCCGGCGGGGTCTATTGTGAAAACGTGCTGGTCAATAAAAACAAAGGCACAAAGGAACATCCGATTGTGTTCCGCGCCGCAGAGGATGAAACGGCTGTTGTCACTTATGGATACCGGCTTGCGGATTGGAAGAAAGAGGATAAATACCGGTTCACCTATGTTGTCCCCTGTGATCGCCATATCGCGGATGTATGGGATGAACAAACCCTCACCCGGTATGTTCCCCACCGGTACCCGGATATCGTGGATGGACAACCCGGTTCGTTTTACCAGGACGAACAAAAGCACCTGTTGTATGTTCACACCATACGCGGAGTGGATCCGGAGCAGGCGGGCGTCGTGGTGATACCAAGTGCCAATGCATCCGGGCCGGTTGGTGCTGTGGAGAATTTCGCATTTCATCTTTCCATTCCATACTGCCGCGTGGAAGGTTTTACGGTGAGCTTTTGCCGCGGCGCCGGGTTCCGTTGTCTGGACCGCGAGACCTTGCTTGGATGCCAGCAGATCAGGAACAACATCATCTACGGTTGTTTTGGCGGCATGGAGATTGGTCTGGCGGATATCGTGGAAGGGAATGACTGCAACCGGAACTATCATTCCGGCATATTCCTCTATGGCGGCGGCACAACAAATGTGATCAGAAACAATCTCATATGGGGCAATAACACCAACAGCCCTCTTCATTTCAGCGTATGGTTGGGCGGCTGGTCCTATCCGTTCAATTTTGCCTTCTACGGACCTCCCTTCAAGAATGCCGATGTGAGCTGGAACACGATCATTTCCACCAGTCCCCGCCGGGACGGGGGAAATCAGATCGTCCTGTCAAAGAACCAGCCCAGTGACGTGTTGGTTGCCGACCATAATGTTTTTGTGGGCGGCAGCGGGGCGCTTACGTTCGGCCAGAAGAAGACGAGTGTTTCATACAATACGGTTATCAACGGCAATTTGAGTGTGTATTGGGGAATCCCGGAGCATTTGGCGGGCAAAGCGCCGGGAAACAGCGAGTACAATGCAGACCTGATGACCCAATTGGGAGACCCTCACTATAGAGCGGACAACAATCTTTACCTGAACAAAACCGCCGCGGAAAGCTGGAGAGTTGCGTATTTGGAAAAGGACGGTTTTGCGGACCCGTCCCATCTTGATTTCCGGCTCCGGGCCGACAGCCCGCATCTCGGCAAAGGCGCTTATCCCCAGGTTGCTTCGCTCCGGTACGTCTCGCCGACGGGCGACGATACTGCCGTGGGAACGACGCCGGGAACGGCATGGCGATCGCCGGCGAAGGCGTTCCGTCAGGCCCGGGCCGGAGACACCGTGTATGTGCTTCCGGGAACATACGTGGAAAAGGGGGGATTGACCGTCTCTGCGCGCGGAACGGCGGAACAGCCGATCCGATTCAGGAATTATCGTAACGGTGAGGTCGTGATAAAAGTTGACGGGGACACGGGATTGCGGATCACCAACTCGGCGTATATTGACCTTTCGGGTTTTGTCATTGAAGGCGCACACGAGAAGGCCGTGGAGATCGCGGATTCTGAATATGTCAGGCTTTCCTGGTCGGTGTGTGAAAAGGCGGCCACGGCGGTCCGGGTTGTCAACAGCGGGAAGATTCTCCTTGAAAACAACACGTTCCACCGGTTCCGGCGGGGACTCGCGCTGACGGGACTGCGCGGTAATTGTGTCGTCCGAAATAATCTGTTCGCGGAGATGGCCGGGACGTCTTTGGTGTCTGCCGAACGCACAACCGGCATCACCACCATATCGGCGCCGGCGGGGAACCGTAAACTGATCAGCGAACGGAACGCTTTTAGCGGCAACAATGCCGGCCAACAACTGACCGCCTGGCAGTCCGTGTTTCACGAGGTGCATGAAAGTATTGTATCGTCCGATTCCGTTGCGGCGCCGGACTACCAACTGCCCTATGGTTCCGTTCTTGCCTGGCGGGGAATCGGCAACAAGCCCATCGGCGCGCGGGGTGAACGTCCGAACAAAGCACCAGTTATTGTTGAGCAGTTCCGTGTGCTGTACGCGTTCCCCGACCGTGCAATTCTCAGCTGGGAAACCCCGTTGGAATACCCGAACGCGCACCTTGAGTGGAAGGATGCATCAGGAAAGATACAGAAGAAGGATGTTCCCCAGCCACAGGGGCTTTACCGGACGGTGATGACCGCGGATGTGGAGAATCTGAAACCGAACACCCCGTATGATGTCACCCTTACCGTTGCTTCGGAAGACGGAAGAAGCGGTTCCGCGGCGATACAGTTCCGCACTTCCGAAACGACCAGGCTCCCGGCCACCCTCCATGTTTCCTCGTCGGACGGCAACGACAGGAATGACGGCTTGTCTCCCGTCCGCCGGTTCAAAACCATTTCCCGGGCTTTGCTGGTAACCGTTCCCGGAGATACGGTGCTTGTGGCGCCCGGTGTGTATCATGAGGAACTCGCCATCAAAACCGGCGGACTCTCGAAGGAACAGCGCTTTGTTCTTAGAAGCGAGATGCCCGGGAAAGCAATTTTTGATGGGGACCTGATCCGGGGCAATGCCATCACCATGGACGGTGTCAAGCACGTCACGATTGACGGCTTCGATTTCAGCGGGCTTGATCCGAATGGATGGAGCGGCAATGTGAATATCAATAACGCGGAAGACGTCCGTTTCATCAACAATCGGGCGGAACCACGGACCCGGGCGGGCGGATTGGTCAACGTAAATAACTCCAAAGACATCGAAATTCGCAACAATCTCATCACGGCGGGAACGGCGATGCTCACCTGCATGCAATCAAAAAATGTTTTGGTTGTGAACAATACGTTTTACCGGGGTGTCTTCGGGGCTGTGCAGTTTGACGGCACCGGCCTGACCGTCATGAATAACATCATATACAACACGGCGCTCCACGACCCGTATCCGGCTTCTTCCGCGGCGGTCAAAGTTGCCCGGAACAGCCGGATCAACCTGGTGTGCGATTACAATCTCTACTGGCGGAGCGGCGCCAATGCCGGCAATGACCGCATCCACTGCACGGGGAATGGCGCCATTGAGATGCCGGAGGAAGCGGTGGTTACGATTGAGGAAGCCCGAAAAAAATTCAACGTCGAGCATCATGGCGTGCTCGCCGATCCCTTGTTTGTGGACCCGGACAAAGGCGATTTCCGGTTGAAACCGGGCTCGCCCGCCGTGGGGATGGGCAAGGACGGCGCGACAGTGGGATATTCTTATCCGGACTGAAGAGTGCAGGAAAGACAAGGGGAAAGTGGTAGAAGGTAGATGGGAAAACCCAAGACGCGAATTCTTTGGAGGGACGCGCTTCGCGCGTCCGCGATATTTGTATAACCAGATTTGTCATTTCGAGCGGAGCGAGAAATCTCGCTGTCCGGTCATGACTCCGGAGATCCCTCTCTTCGTTCGGGATGACAATCTTTTCGGGACAGAATTCGGTAGACGGTAGAAATGTAGATGGTAGAAGGAAAGACAAAACGAGAGGCAGGATAGTGAGAAGTGACAGCAACCAAAGAAATCTGTTTTGAAACGTCTCACCTCTCACGTTGTTCGTTTCACATCTCACGTATTCCGTTGCACGCTTTGAACCAAATGGTCACTGGTTCCTCTTTTTGACATCAACAACCCGGCAAGGAGATTATTACCATGCATATTATTGAACTGGATGGCCCCGTCGGTTTGCCGCAGGACGGACTTTTGCTCGGCAACGGCGATCTTTCGATCAGCGTTTATCAACACCTCAATCGCCTGATCTGGCGCTTCGGGAAAAATGACGTCTGGGACCGGCGGCTCGACCGCAGTCGTGACCCGCGTCCGCCGCATATTGACGAAATCGCCCGCGGGGTTGGCGAGGAGGGTTGGAAATGCGGTCCATACGGGGATGGCGAGGTCGTCGCCACCCGCGGGACCAAAGATCCGAAACGGATGAAGGAGCTCTGCAGTGGTGTTCCGCCCAGTTTCTGCCAGCCGTATCCCTGTCCGAAGCCGGTCGGTGAACTGGCGTTGTCTCTGCCGCCCGATCTTACGGGCATGACCATCCGTCAGCGTCTCCTTATTGAGGAAGCGACCCTGGAAATCACCTGTACGTGGTCCGCCGGCGTCACGTTCAAGGCGACCTGCTTTGTCCCGCCGTCGCCGAATGTGCTGGTGGTGCATTGGACGCTCGAAGGTTGGAGCGAAGCGACCCGGATCGGTCTCGCATCTTCACAGGTCCAGCCGCTCTGGTTCTCCCTGTACCGGTGGCCGGATCCCACGGTTGCCGACTTCAATGCCCGGTACTTTTGTGAAAACCGCGCACTCTCGTCGCTGTTCGGGCAGAAGGCTTTTGACCAGACACCGTTGCCGCCTCCGTCCACCCGTCAGGTGGATGAACAGTGGGTGATCGAACAGGCATTTCCGCCGGATCCGCTCTTCAAAGACGGGTTTCGCTATTTGCTGGCCCCCGCCTATGCACCCGGCAATGTGGAAAACACCCTCTTGACCAAGAGAGGGGAGTATTCATTCTGTGCCTTCGACGAGAAAAATTCGAATCGTGCGGAAAATAACCTCACGGCAAAGAGTGGGGAGGCGCGCCTGCACCTGCTCCCTCCCGACGAACTTCGTGAAGGCCGGCTGGCGGTATCGGTCACCACGAGCCGTGACCCCGACGGTCCGGAGGAAGAGTTGCGTCGTATCCGTGGTTTGCTGGCATCCTCGCCCGTTGCCGTCATGCAACGATGGGAGGCGGAAACCCGCGCCAACGCCGCCGGGTTCTGGGGCAAGTCTTCTCTCAAGGTCGCCGAGCCTCTGCTCGAAAATGCGTGGTATGAAACCCTGCACGCGCGACGTTGTGCTTACCGGGCCGACACCGTCACGCCGGGTCTCTTCATGCCGAGCACGGTGTTGGACTATTCCCTGTGGCATGGCGATTACCACACCAACTACAACCTCCAGTCGCCGTTCTTTGGAGACAACACGGCCAATCATGTGGAACTGGGCGACGCCTTTTTCCACGCCATGCAGTATTTCCGGCAGATGGGGAAGAAAATCGCGCATGACTACTATAACTGTCGCGGGGTGTTCATCCAGCTCAGCGGTTACCCGGCTTATATGGAGGATGATGCGCTCGGGGCCGTGCCGATGGGGCGCATGGCATACATGACCGGGTGGGTGGTGAGTCATTACTGGTGGCGGTACCGGTACACGATGGATGTGGAATGGTTGCGGAACATCGGCTATCCGGCCATCCGTGATTGCGCCCTCTTCTACACCGACTTTTTAAAAAAGGGCGCCGACGGGCTTTATCACGCGTTTCCCTCCAATCAGGGAGAGGACGGTTTTACCGGAGACCCCAAGGATTTCACCGACCGCAAACAGGTGCTTCAGCACGCGCGCTACTGCCTGCGGGTTGCAATCAAGGCCGCCGAAGTGCTCGGCGCGGACGCTGAATTGCGCGATGCCTGGCGCGACCGCCTTGAGCATTGCGCCGGCAATGACGGTACGCCACCGGTTGCTGAAGATGAGCGCCTGGCGATGAATCCGCCGGAATTCCGCGCGGATTCCGTGCAGAGTGTCGCGAACGCGCGCATCTACCTGCCCAAACCGCTGTCCCAACCATGGCCTGCGCCCGGGGATGTCAACTTTGACTGGTACTTTGGTTTCTTCTCCTGGATGGTCATGCAGGAAATCCGGGCGGGACGGTTTGCTCCCGATGACGGAGGATTTGCGCGATTTCGTGAGATGATAAATCGTTGGCGGCGGCCGAACGGTCTTTTCTGCGGCATGTCCATGTTCATGTATGGTCCGTCCGGTGCCTTCACCGAGTCGCAGGCCATCCTCGCGCCGATCCAGGAACTGATGTTGCAGAGCTGGGACGGCGTGATCCGGGTTTTTCCCTCCTGGCCGAAGCACGTGGACGCCGAATATCGGGATTTCCGCGCGGAAGGGGCGTTCCTCGTCACCGCGGCATGGTCCGGGGGCGGTGTCACCCGGTTGGAAATCCGGAGCGAGCGGGGAGGTTCCTGCCGTCTCATGTCACCCTGGGCGGGTAACATCCGCGTGAAGGATCAGGCCGGAACCGGCGTTCCGGCGGTCATCGAGCCGGACGGGATCGTCGTTTTCGAGACCCGGCCGGGGGAAACCTACCGGATCACCGGCGGCTGATAAGAATGAACCTTGAACATCTCACACTTTTCAGAAAAGCGCCCGTGCATGGAACGCGTGAATAATCCGGATACCAGGAGGATATGAGCAATGAAAAAGATACCTTTTGACACGGCACAGGCAATCATGCCGGATTCGTTGAAACGGTTTTCGGTTGACCTCAAAAAACGGATATCGCAATACGATATGGTATGGGGTGAACCATATGGGCCGCCGGCGGGGTGGCGGGAAGGCGCGCCGATCGGCAACGGCGATTTTGGCGCGATGATGTACGGTCACATGGATAACCTTGCCTTCGTTCTCGGCAAGACCGATGTATGGGACTGCCTTGGACAGGAAAGCCATTTTCCCGGGAAATCGTTTGCCGATATTCTGAAGGCATATCTTGAAAAAGATGAAAAGGCCTTTACCCTGTTGCAACAAGAGAAGGGCGGCAACCAGCAGCATGCCACAACCTGCGGAATGTTCCGTTTGCACGTGCACGATGAGTGTGTACTGCAATGCTCGCAGATGCGGGTTTCTCTTTATGACGGTATTGCGCGAAGCTCCGGCCGGCCGACCGGCGCAGAATCATCCTATCCCGATCTCGGCGATACGGTCGTTGAGGTCATCGCGTCCCGTCAGTTCCGCGTTCTGGCGATACGGCTTCAGGCGACGGACACGGCGGAACACCTCACCACCTGGTTGAAAAAAGCCCGCCGGGGAGATTTGGGGCCGGTCACGTGGGAATTGTCGCGCCAGCCGCACAAGCCCCATCCTCCGGCCGTCCCCGGCGTCCGCGGAAACACCGCCTGGCTTACGCAGTCTCTTGCGCAGGATGACGGGTATCTGGTTGCCGTGCGCTGTTGCGGCGGATCATCGCGCACTGACAGCGCCGGGGGGCGCATCGTGGGAACGGCGGAATCGCATGACAGCGAAGGGTTGTTGTTCCTGCTGACCATTGTCTCGCGCCGGGACGCAAAAAATATGCTGGCGGAAGCCAACCGCCGGCTCGACCGCGCGGAGAAATGCGGGTGGCAAAAAATCCGTGCGGCCCATATCCGTTGGTGGAACTCTTTCTGGAAAAAAGGATACGTATGCGTCAATGATCCGGGAGTGGAAAAATGGTGGTATACCTCTCTGTACCTGGCCGGTTCCATAACGGAACCGGGGATGCAATCGCCGGGACTCCAGGGCGTTTGGATCAAGGAAAACGTGCCGGCCTGGCAAGGGGATTACCACTCCAACATCAATCTTAACGCGGTCTACTGGGGATTTCTGGGCGCCAATCGTCTTGACCACATGGAACCGTTCGTGCGCCTGATGCGCACGTTTGCCGTTCAATGCAGGAAAGACACGGCACGGTATTTCCACATGCGCGGCGTGCGGTTCCCGCATGCCGGCGGTTTTACGGGGCACGAATTGACGGGTGGAGGATACGCGCCGGTTCTTGGAGTTTCCATCGGGGGCTCTTCATGGCTTACCCAGCTCATCTGGCAAATCTATGAATACACCGGCGATCGTAAGTACCTGAAAACAACGGCGTATCCGTTGTTGCGCGACGTCGCTCTTTTCTACGAAGACTATCTGCGATGGAATGAAAAGGAGAAAAGATGGATACTTGAGCCTTCCGTGCATTTTGAGTCCTACTGTCCGACTTTTGAGGCGCTCGGGCGCAACAGCCTGTACGAATTGGCGCTGGTAAAAGCCGCATTGGTGAGAGCCGCGGCGGCGGCTGATGTGCTCGGATGCGACGCCGGACAGTCGGCACGGTGGAAGAACGTTCTGGAATATCTTTCAGAGTTTCCAACTGATGCAAAATCGGGTGCCTGGATTCCGTTTGATGGAAGAGACTCGATCGGGGATAAAGGACAGCAGTTTATTCATGGTATGGGTTTTTCGCCGGTCTCTCCCGGAGAACTGGTCAGCATCTGGCATGGATCTGAAAAACTGAAGAAGGAAATGCGGGCAACGCTCAAAGGGCCGAAGGTCAAAACCGGCGGCCCGTGGTGCGGCGGCCGCGGCATCCGCGAGGCGATACGGCTGGGACTGATGAAACGTGCTTTCGACAACGCCCGCTGGGCGCCGGAAAAGAAAGGTCATGCCTTTATGCCCAATGCCAAAAACGGCCTTGTCCACAGTTGGGGCACTACGTATCTGCAGGCCGACAACGGGCCGGGCATGTGCAGCGCTCTCAATGATATGCTTCTTCTGAATGTGGACGGAACCTTGCGGGTTTTCCCTTCCTTCCCCGGCAAGGTGGACGCCGCTTTTCACAGTCTGCGCGCGCCCGGCGCATTCCTGGTCACCGCGGAAAAACGCGGCAGGAACATTGATTATGTGCTGATCAAAAGTCTTGCCGGCAACCGCCTGCGGTTGAAGAATCCCTGGTCCGGCCGGGTCCGACTGCGCGACGTAAAAACAGGAAAGGTACTTGCCGTATCAGGTGCGGATATCGTGGAAATCCGGACCGGAAGAAACCAGGTGATTGTCGCGGAACGATCCGAACGTCCTTACCGATCAATAGAGAAGAGGACGATCGCGAATCAAGGAGAGCAATAAGCGGCAATACGGGAAGGTAATCATGCATGGAATCAGGATGTTCGGCAGGGATGTGTCCGTTGCCATTGTCGCCATGCTGTTGGTCATGGTGTCCTGGTCGCGTGATGCCGCCGGTCTTTCCGGAGCGGGCCGACTCTTTGTTCCCGACGGGGGGATTTCCGAACAAGAACCGTTCGAGGATTTTACAGCGGTCAATTCCGGTGTGGCATCCGGGCAAAACCTGCTTCCTCCGGATGTCGTCTCCGGGCCGGTGTCGCCGGAAACCGGTCTGCCGCCCGGCTGGATGGGCAAGGCTTCCCCGCATGAATTCGTCATGGAGTATGTGGCGGAGGCCGGAGGGCAATGTTTCAAGATTACGTGGGAAAAATTTGCGCGGAAGAAGGATCAAAACCATCTGCCCGGGAGTTACCGGGGTGTCGGCCTGACCGTGAACCGGGGCGAGCGATTCCGGTTTTCGGTGAAGAGGAAGGGCACCGGCTGGCTGGCCCTGGGGGTTCATCTTGGCCTGGATAAGACCAGATTCAACCCGGTATATTTCCCGCTCATGCAGACGTTTCCACCCAGTCCGGATGGTTTTTCGACCGCCGCGTTCGATGTGGAAATTCCCTTTGACAACACCCGACTCGATACGGTCAGTTTTGAAATGGACTGGGTTATTCCCGGCATCTTATGGGTCACTGATTTCCGGTTGGAACGCCTGGCCGGCCCGTCCGATCAAACGCGGGTGGCCGCCGCGGCGCATCCCTGGCACCGGTTGGATGAGCTTTCCCGACGCGTCAATGCGATGCCCTTCGACCGTCTTTTCGACCTGCAGAAGGGAAGGCGGATGGGGGAACGTGTCGTTTTCAGGGACACCGCCACCGGGGCGACGTTGTGGCGGATGACCAGGGGTCTCGGCCGGACCGGAAGCACCTATACCTTCTACCCCTCCTGGACCGCCGACGGGAAATACATGATCGGCGGTGCGGTCGTCACGTCCGAACGGCCGGAGTTGTGCAAGGACGGTTGGTTCGAACGGGCGGACGGTTCGGAGTTTGTGGAGGTGCCGAAATATTTCGGTTTACTCAATCCCGTCAATGGCCGGTTGGGGTATGCATTGGAACCGGATCCGGAAGATGCGAAGCGGACGGTTTTGGTGGAAGGGGATCTGGAAACCATGCAGAAGCGGGTGATCTGCCGGTTGCCGGAAGTTTCACCGGAATATGGAGGATTCACCCTTTCCGACATTCATCCGGACGGGAAAATGATCCTGGCCTTTGTCAACCTCCCCCCCACCCGGGAGAACAAGACCAGGACCGCGATCGGGTTGTTCCTCTCGCCGGAAAAGGGAGTGGTGAAGAAATTCGAATACGGAGGGCTGATTCACAACGGCGGGCAATTCCGGCGGAAGGCCGGCGATTACACCGTCGGGTTCAGCTATGAGTGGGGCGCGTATGACTGGGGCACGGAACGGCGCACCCTGCCGCGCGGCAGTTACTCCGTTGATGTGTCCGGTGTTGTGCGACCGGCGATTGTATCGCAGGACAATCCTTTCCTGGGCGACGGGGGAGGCGGGCATGCCAGCCTCGCGGCGGACGGTCGCGGCATCGCCATGGTAACCTGGTATGGCATCGTGGGCATGGATCCGCGTGGCGAACATATCATGCCGCTCCTGCGCGCGGGACACGGCTGCAACCATGTGAGCTGGATCAGCGATCCTGATTTCCTGGTTGCCGACGGGCCGGGCAAATTGGGGGCGCCGCTCTATCGCATTGCCGGTGACGGCAAGCGGTTCGCCAACCGGATCGCGTATGCGAACACCTGTTCCTACAACTACCCTTATTACGGTCATCCGTTCGCGGTGTTCAGTCCCGACGGGACGAAAATCTACTACAATTCTTACATGATGGGCGGGGAGAACGTCTACAACGCGGTGGCCCGCAAGCCGGAGCCGCCGCGCAACCTGACGGTCGAACGGGAGGGGGAAAAGGCCGTCGTTTCCTGGGACCCGCCGTCGCCGGGGCGGGAGATCCGGGGATACCAGGTTTACCAGGCACAAACCCCGGGCGGTCCCTATACATTGCTGACGCCGGAGCCGCTTGTCGAAACCCGGTGTGCGGTGGACCTGCCGGCGCGCGGTGCGGCGTATGTGGTGGTGGCGGCGCGGGAATGGAGCGGTCTCTTGAGCGGATTTTCAGAGGAGGTTTGCGTGAACCGCTCCGGTCAGTGGGAGGGACCGGTCCGGGTCGTGCTGGAGGCGGAACGCGGGGAAATGGTCTACCCGGCACAGGAGCAATTCTTCCCCCTTTCCTGCGGCAATCTTTATGCGGCGGGGATGGCGGAGGCGGGACCGGGCAGGATGTCGTTGACGGCGCGGATACCGAGGGAGGGGTCTTACCGGGTCTGGTTGCGGGTGCGGTCGCCCGAGGGGCCGGATCGGATTTTCTGGAAGGTCGGCAGACAAACGGGGGAATCGGCGGTCGCGTCTGCGCGCTGGGAATGGACCGGGATCGGACCGGTTCGTCTGGAAAGCGGTCCGGTGGTTCTCGATTTTTCCATGCGACGGCGCGGGGTGGCCGTGGACCAGGTCTTCCTGACAACGGAAGCGGCGGATCTTCCCCGGGGACGCATGGGCGGGTGGGGACGAAAGCCTTCGCGGGTCAGAGGGATAAGGATGGCGGCGGAGACGCCGTTCAGAATTCTGCTTACGTGGACGGCGGCAACGGTGGAAGAGGATATTGACCATTACAACATCTATGTTTCCCCTGAAGGTCCGGTGGATGTCAACCAGTCGCACCTGGTGGGATCGCCCTCCGGTGTCTCCTTCCTCGATTGGGGTTTGAAGGCGGGAATGTTTTACCGGTACCGGGTGACGGCGGTTGACCGGTGGGGTGTGGAAGGTCCGGCATCGGATGCGCTGGGGTGCTCCACGCCGGCGATTGAACGCGAGGAAGTGCATATCCCGGCGGGTAACGTTTTGGAGAAGGAGAAACCCGGTGAAAAAGGGGTGGAGATCAGTTTTGATGTCCGGAAAAAAGGCGAGTATCTTCTGTGGGTCCGCCTGGGCGCCAACCCGAATCACCAGATGGACTGGGTGGGCCGGTATTGGATATTTTATGATCTCGACGGGATACGCCGCGGATGGAAACTCTCGCTGGAGCCGTTGATGCACCTGCTGGACGCGGAGAAAGAAACGTTGTGGCTGTCCCTCGGGCACGGAGGCGATACGGAGGGTTTCCCGTTTCCGCTGGAGGCGGGGAAACACACCTTGCGGCTTGCCGGCTACAACGATCCGGCCGCTCTTTTCCTGCACGAGATCGTCGTTACGAACGACCTGGGTTACACGCCGCCCGGCAATACGTCATTCATGGATTTCGTCGCACGGAGTTGGGGCGTCCCGAAACAATCCATAAAAGGAATGGAATAATGGCAACGAACAATTTCAGATGGGGAACGCTCAAGGTGGTGCTCGGCGCCATCGTTTTGCTTGGTTACGTTCATGCGACCATGGCCGCGGACGTGCCGCCGAAGATTGATGTGAAGCCCGACTACCCTTCGGTGGTGGTTCCGCAGATGGAGGAAGACGCGGTGATTGACGGTGTCATTGACGAGCCGGTCTGGAAGCAGGCGGCGCGCATTGAGCATTTGCACCGGATGAGCAAGGCGGGCCGGGGCCCGATCGCGGATTATGACACCGAGGTGCTCCTCTCCTGCACGGAAAAGAACCTGTTCGTGGCGTTTCTCTGCCAGGCCGCCAATGCGGACAATCTGCGCACGTACCCCACGCAAAACAAGAACGAATTCAATTGGTATCAGGATTCGGTGGAAATATTTCTTTCTCCCGCCTGCAATCGTTTGAACGTATTTCATTTCGCCGTCAACACCGTCAACTCGCGTTGGGAAGCGCAGGAGGGACTGGGGTTGGCCGGTGAGCATTGGCGTCCGGAACCGGATTGGGAATCGGCGGCGAAAGTCTACCCCGATCAGAAACGATATGTGGTGGAAGTGCGCATTCCTCTTGCCACGCTGGGGGCGGTATCGGTACGGCCGGGCACGGCCTGGGTGGCCAAGTTTGCCCGGATGATGCCGATCGCCGGAGCCGTAACCTGGCCCCACACCGCCGCCAGCGGATTCAAAAATATGGACTATCCGGGTTATCTCTTTTTTCAGGGCCGCAATATGCTGGCCGATTCCTTGTCGGCGAGCGGCAATGGCGCCGGGCTTTCGCCGGCATGGATGGGGACGGCGCGGCGGACAGCGGCCGGCGGCAGGAAGGGAACGGCCATACAGGCCAGAGGGAAGATTTTCCTGACGCTGGACCGACCGGTGGAGAACGGACAGAAATACCATTTCTCCGCCCGGGTGAAATCGTCCGTTCCGGTGACGATCGGCATTATCCGGCGCACGCCGCATGGCGTCAGGAAGGAAACCTTTGCGACCGGGGGCGCCCAGGCTCCGGAAGCAATCGAACGGACGTTCACCATCGCCGACGACGGCGCGGTATTGAGCGCGCTGTCGTTCGAGCCGTCCGTGGAGGGAGCGCGATTTTCATTGGAAGACATGATGCTGGAACTGGTTCCGGGGCCACTGGATGCGTTCTACCGTGCGCCGTTGCCGCATCCGTTTCACAAGCTGGACGAATTGTCACGCCGGGTCAACGGATTGCCGTATGACCGCCTGTTCGATCTCAAGGCGGGGCGCCGCGTCGGCGAACGCGTGGTTTTTCGTGATACGGCGACCGGCGCGGCGTTGTGGCGCATGACCACCGGTCTGACCCGGACCGGCAACTCCTATACCTATTTCCCCTCATGGACGGGGGACGGGAAGTACGTCGTGGGCGGAACGGTGATACCCTGGTCGGAAACGGAACTGGGCAAATCCCATGGCAGATGGTGGCAACGGTCCGACGGCAGTGAATATATTCTTGGATCGTCCGGCGGAACCTTCGATCCCCTGCATCCGGCCTTCGTATATCAGATTCGGCGGGAGACCGGCCGGTTTGTCCTGGTCACCGTAAACATTGAGACCGGTGAAGAACGCGTCCTCCAGCGGTTTGACGCCGATCTGCCGGCGGGTTATTACCATGGCGGATATGACATTCATACCGACGGCAAAATGCTTTGCTTTACCGCTCAGCCGGCAGGGACTTCCGAAAACGCGGAAAAGGAGGCATTCGGTTATTTTGTTTCCCCGGAAAAAGGATTGGTGAAACGGTATTCCTTTGGACACATGACCCACGGCGGGCCTTATTTCCTGAACCTCAAAGACGACTATCGGGCCACGTTTATCTACGAAATCGGAACATATCCCAAACTGCCGAGAGGATTATTCACGGCGGATTTGGATGGGAATATTACCAGAATAGGCGATGATCTGCCCCACGGCGACACGGCGCCGGACGGCCGCCGGTTTGCCTTCGTGACCGAATACGGCGCGGACAGCGTGAACATTGACGGTTCGGATCTCCGTCCGCTTCTGAAGATGAAAAGCTCCCTCATGTGCAGTCACTTGAGTTGGTGCAGTCATCCTGATTTCCTGACGACCGACGGCAGTCCCGATTTCAACGCCCCGCTGTTCCGGCTTTCCGGCGACGAGAAGAACCGGCGTTTTACGAACCTGATCGCCTATGCCAATTCCCGCCTCTACGGCATTACTTACTATTCGAGTCCCTTCCCGGTTTTCAGTCCGGACGGAACAAAGATCTTCTACAATTCCTCCATGCTCGGAGGCGTGAACGCCTACAACGCGGTTGCGCGCAAACCGGAGCCGCCGCGAAACCTGGCGGTCAGGAAAGAAGGGGGTAGAGCCGTCGTCACTTGGGAACCTTCCGCGTTGGCGCGGGAGGTGCGCGGGTACCAGGTGTACCAAGGGACAATCTCCGGCGGTCCCTACACTCTGCTGACCGGTGACTTTCTCACGGAAACGAATTGTACGATGGATATTCCCGAAAGCGGTGCGGCCTATGTTGTCGTGACGGGGCGGGAATGGAGCGGTCTTTTGAGCGGGTTTTCGGAGGAAGTTTGCGTGAGCCGGTCGGATGAGTGGCCGGGACCGGTTCGAATCGTTCTTGAGGCGGAGCGCGGCGATATTTCTTATCCGATGCAGGAACAGTTCTTCCCGTTGGAATGCGGGAACCTGTATGCGGCGGGGATATCCGAAGCCGGGGGCGAGGGGAGTGTCCGTGTCACCGCCGTTGTGCCGAAGGCGGGGACCTGCACGGTATGGGCCAGGATGCGTTCGCCGCAAAAGGAGGCGAACGTTCGATGGACGCTCAACCGGCAGGCGGGGACCACCATGATCTCGTCCGTGGCATGGGAATGGAAAAAGCTGGGTGTCATTTCTTTCGGGCCGTCGGACAAACCGCCGTATCATGTTGAAACGGTGGTGCGGGCGCGCAGTGAGGGTTTTGGCATGGACCAGATTTTCCTGACCACCACGGAGTCGGATCGTCCGCAAGGCCGTATGGCGGAATGGGGGCGGACGCCTGCCCGTGTGACGGGCGGACAGGCCGCGGCGGAAACGCCGTTCCGGATCGTGCTGTCGTGGACAGCGGCGCCGGGAGAAGAGGATATTGACCATTACAATGTTTACGCGTCGAGCGAAGGCCCGGTGAAGGCGGTCCAGGAACGGCTGGTGGCGTCGCCGATGAAAGCTTCCTTCCTGGATTGGGGGATCAGGGCGGGAACCATCTATCGCTACCTGGTCACCGCCGTGGACCGGTGGGGCGTGGAAGGACCGGCTACCGAAGAGATCGTCTGCCAGACACCGGCAATCACGCCCGATGAAATCCGCCTGCGCGTGGACAAGCCGATGAAAGACAAAGAACCGATCGTGGTCAATTTCACAACGAAGAACCGGAGTCGCCATCTGATTTGGGTGGAATTTGTCATTCCCGATAACAGCGCAGTGCAATCGGCCTGGTTCAACGTCAAACTGGATCAAAAATCATTCCAGTGGGTGACCGATTTTACCCCGGTTTCCGGACTCGGGGAGACGGGGATTCCCTTGTGGCGGGCGGTTTCCTGCGGGCCAGCCGATGGCATTCCTTTTGAACTGGCGCCTGGAGAACATCGTCTGGAACTCGGCGCGATCAACGTGCCGTCGGTGGTCAGGGAAATCCGGATCACCGATGATCTCGGGCATGTCCCGGAAGGGATGACCTCGTTTCTCGATTTCATCAAGCTGTTGTGTGTGAAGGAAGGAAAAACATAAAAGGAGATGCGCATGATCGAGCTTAAGACGCCGTGGCTTGAGCGGGGTGACCGGCTGGTCTGCTTCGGTGACAGCCTTACCGCCTGTAAAACCGGGTATGTCGAAATCCTCGACAAAGAATTGACGACGCGGGGGATTACCGTCACCAACGCCGGGCTCGGCGGCGACAAGACGCCGTGGGCTCTCACGCGCCTGCAGGCGGATGTGATTGAACGCAAACCGTCGGCCGTCTCCATCTTTCTCGGCACGAATGACGCGGCCGTCGGACGCGGCCGTTGGGCCGATGAACCGGTGGTCACTCCCGAGGCTTATCGCTCCAACCTGGTTTGGATTGTCCACCTCTGCCGTCTGTCCGGAATCGCCAAATTCTCCATTACCCCGCCGCTCTGGCGGTTCGAGGGCGAGTCCTGGCGCGAATTTGGAGATATCATGGCGCCGTATTGCCTCATGGCGCGCGAGGCGGCCGCGGCCTGCGGCGCGCGTTTTGTGCCGGCCGATATCGCCGTTGCCGAGGAATGGGCGCGTCATCCGGGGCATACCGGGGTTTTGCTGACCTGCGAAGGCTGTCATCCGACCGCGGAAGGGTATGCCCTCATCGCACGGACCATGATGCAGGCCTGGGGTTTGCACAACCATCAGCCTGTTGGGTTATAAAAAGCCACGTTAAGGAAGGCTGATGGTTGCCTGAGAAACGGTCGCGTGATTTTGGCGCATCTGCTTTGTTGCGCGTGGCTGGCAGTATGATTATACAGCCCAGCCCCGCACGTCGCACATCTGCGCCAAACTGACGCGATGCAAAATGAAGATAAAGATAGATTCAGCCCGAATACAACGTATGAATAATTCAGGCCAAAGATGCGGAGGCGTTCGTGAAAAAATCCGATAAGAAGGTCGGGATGCAAAATCAAGGACGGCCGATCCATAATTATCCCGTTGTCCCCGAGGAGTCGCCGCGGCACCGGGGTTCCGAAAGACCGCCGGTCACCCGGGGCGACCTGGGCGCGGACTTCCGCAACGCCATGCAATTCTGCCTCTGCGACTGGCGCACCGATCCAATCTATCGCCAGGCGTTGGTTGACGCGCGGCTGGGCTCGGTCATGTCGGCATTCCAGTGGTACAGTAATTTCGTGGAGCGTGAGGGGCGGGCGGATTTATCCAAGCCGGGGACGGCGCGCGCAGGATGGGAAGAGGCGGCGCAACGGCACGCCGACATGGGGCTGTTCATCTGGACGATCAATTCCATGGCCGATACCATTGTCCCTAAAGACATCTTCGACTCATTGTGCCGCATCTTCGGCCCGCGTTTTCTCGGGTTCGACGAGGGCGAGTGGGACGGCGCCTATTACAGCCGGGTGGCGGCCGGACAGATTGATCTGTCGCCGCAACGGTCCCGGGAAGACGCCTGCCGGCATTATCTGGACTGGCTGGGTGCGACGTACGAGCGGCATCAGCGCCGCATGACCACGATCAGTTCGCTGGGCACCGGCTGTCATTACGCGGCCGAGCTGGGCACCCGCATGGTGGGTCTTGAACTGTCGCAGGGCGCATTGCCCAGCAGTACGGTCATGATTAGTTTCTGCCGCGGCGCCGGACGGCAGTACGATGTGCTCATGGGCACGGGCCCTTCCGTCTGGTCTTTCCGCGGCGACGTCGGAGGGGTCAAATGCTATCCTCTGCAGGGCCAGCCGCAGTCGCTTTGGGGAGAAGGCTACCTGGTCGGGTCTGAACACGGCGCCACGTTGGGATTGCTGAAGCGCCTGTGGTGGGTGTCCTACATGAGCGGGGCGTCGCTGATCGCGTTTGAGGCGAGTTTGTTCCCCTGCGATGTTCGCGTTGCCGATCTTGAATGCAGTTGCCAGACTGCCGCGCCCCTGCCGGACCCGATCACGCCGGAGTCAATCAAGGCACATTTCACGCCGTTGGGCTGGCTGGCCTGGGAATGCAGTCAAACGGCCCGTCTGCATCCCCTGCGGGGTGTATCATACCAGCCCGTGGCATTCATGTTGCCCTTCGCCCACGGCTGGGCGCCGCCCAACCGCTATACTCCGAATAAACCGGATTGCGTCTGGGGTAATATCCCCTACGGACCGGGCGATTACCAGATTGACCGTTTCATGGACCGGATTTACCCCGGCTACAAGCTGGCAAACAAGATGCCCTGTCCGGGCCGCGATGAACGCGGTATTGTCACCAACACACCCCTGGGTGACCTGTTCGACGTGATCCTGGACACGGCGCCGGAATCGTGTCTTGACCGGTACCGTGCGGTAATCCTGCTGGGTGCGTGGGACAAGGGAATCGCTCCGGAGGTTGCCAAACGTCTCGAGGCGTTCATGGCTGACGGCGGACTTGTGGTGGCCGACCGCGCGCAGTGGCCCGACGCTCCCGGCCGTGCCGGCCGGCGGAGCGGACGTGTCGAAATACGGTCATGCGGCAAAGGTCGTCTGGTCCTGGTCGGCGACCGGGCATGGCAGGCGGATCAACCGGAATCTCCGGTGTTTGCGGAGATCGCACAGGCCATCGAACCACTGCTGGAAGAATATGTCTTGATCGCGATTTCGGGGCGCCCGATTTACTGGACGCTCAATGTCACCGACCAGCCGGACGAACTCCTGGTGACCCTGTGCAACAATTCTTCCACATTGCCCTGGGAAGGCATGGTCCATATCAAAGGAACGAATATCGTGGAAGTCGAAGAATGGTTGGCCCATGGCGAAGCGGACATCACCAACGGCGGCCTGCGTTGCGGTGTCCCCGCCAATGACGTGCGCATTTTCCGTTTAAAAACAAAGCAACCGTTTCTCAATCTTCGGTTTCGGGACATTCCCTGGAAGAAGCTGGGGTTCGGCGTGCCCGAATGGCCCGCGGAGGCAGGCAAATGACCAAACAGAACGTTCACTGGCAGGGGAAATGGATATGGCTTCCCGGACTCGGCGATACGCCGAACGTTTACGTTTTCTTTCGTAAAACATTCCGGTGCAATCCGGGGAAAAAGCCGGTGGCCGCGCTTCTCCATATCACCGCCGGCCATTTCTACCGCGTTTACATCAACGGCGAGTTCATCGGCCGCGGCCCCGACCGGTCGTACTTCCGCGATAAGATTTTCCATTCTTATGATATCAGCCGGTTTCTGAAGAAAGGTGAAAACGTCATCGCCGTCCAGGTACATTTTCTCGGCCGTTCCAAACAATCGGTGATGGAGCGCCATGCCGCCGGTCCATCCGGGCTTATTGCCCAGATTGAAGTGGACGGTACTGTTGTCGCGCAAACGGACGGAACCTGGAAAACTGCACAGAATATGGCTTATTCCATGCAGACCACCCCGCCCATGTGCCATCGTGAATGGTGCGAGGATTTTTCCGCCTCCCGGGAGCCGAAGCATTGGCAGGTTTTTTCGTTTGACGACACATCGTGGAAAACGGCGGAAGTTGTCGCTCCGTCCGAAGGCGGCCCGTGGACAAGGCTCGTGCCGAAAGAAACGGCCGAGATGACCGCCGAACTGCTTGCGCCGATTACTCTTTACATGGAAAAACCCCAATACTGCTACGACGAAAAGCCGGAATATGACGAAACCACCATCTATAATGACATCACGAAAAAGCCGCATCGTTGGCCCGGTCCCTTGCGCGTCTGGAACTGCAAACGGCAAAAGCATAGTCTGCTTTTTGACATGGGACGCGTCGTGGCCGGTTTCCCACGTCTCGATATTTCCCAATGCAACGGCGGCAAAATAGAGATTTATTATGGTGACACCTTGTCCCTGACACACTGGGACACCGTCAACCTTGGCGGGGAACCGTTGGTCTGGACCCCGTTTACCACGCGCGGAGGGAGGTATTTCCGGCTCGATATCAGCGGCGCGCCCGACGGGGTGAGTTTTGCCTCAATCCGCTGGGTGCGCACCAACTATCCCGTTCAGAAACGCGGCCGTTTCCACGCTTCCGACCCGATGCTCAATGCCATCTGGGACATATGCGTCCGCTCGGCCGAAACCTGCGGCATGGACCATTTCGTTGATTGCGTCGGGCGCGAACAGGTGCTCTGGATGATGGACCTCCGTTTTCAGGCCCCGCAACATTATTACTATTTCGGTGACACGGCACTGGCGCGCAAATGTATCCGGCAATTCGCTGTCCTGCAATTTCCGAACGGCTGTATCCTTCAGTGTGGTCCCAGTGCGCTTGCCATGGAAGAACTGTCGATTTATGGGAATGCGTTTATCTTCTATTACATCTTTACCGTGTGGGAATATTACCGGTTCACGGGCGACAGGGATTTTCTCAAAGAGTTTTACCCGGTTTGCAGACGGTGTCTGGAATACTGTCGTGGGAACGAGCAGAAGGGTTCCGCACACGCCGGAACACTTCCCGGCGCATGGGTTGACTGGGGTTATGAGGGGTACGTCGGAAATAAGGGGGCCGTGTACAGTTTCACCCAGGCAATGTACTACGGCGCCCAGGATACCTGTCGCAGTATCTGCACCGAGCTCGGGAAGAAAAAAGAAGCGGCGGAAATCGCGGAAAGGATGCAACAGCTCCAGCGGAACTTCTTTAAACTATTCGTGGATCCGAAATCAAACAAGATCGCCGATTGTGTTGTCGGCTCCCGGCGCATGATGAAACAGACGGCGCACCCGTATATCGCGGCGGCGCGGTTCTTGAACAATATTCCCCCCAGGGTACTGCATGTCTGGCTCCGGGCGATGAGCGACCGGCGGTTCCATGCATCCGTCACCGGATTCGGCAACACGCTTGCCGCCGAGGCGTTCATGCGGCATGGAAGGTACGCGGAAGCCGTCCGGCATATTTCCGATTACTGGGGTGCGATGGTTGAAGCGGGACTCCCGCAGACCCCGGAGTCTTTTGATGTGCGGGCGCCGCATTACATGCCGTTGGCTTACTCGGCGTGCCATTCATACGCGTCCATGGCGGGCGTTCTCCTCCAGCAGATCGTACTCGGCGGACGGGTTGAAGGCAGGCTGGTCACCCTTTCGCCTTATTTCGGCAAGCTCTCATCGGCTCGGGGCGTTGTGCCAACCATCGGCGGGGATGTCCACATATCATGGCGCCGCCGGGGAAAAATGATAAATCTTGATGTAAAAGCGCCCAAAGGAATCACCGTACGGTTTGAACCGGTCAATGCCAGGGAACACGTTACCTTCCGGTTGAAGATATTGAAATAAAAGGAAGGCATGACCTCGTTCCTCGATTTCGTCAAATTGTTTTTGTAACGAAAGGTCAAAAAAAAGGAGCACAGAAAAATGCGTTCATTTATCCTCGATCTGAATACCGCTCCGGCGGAACTGCGGAAGGGGCTTGGTGAAATCAAGAGCGATTATCCCCACCGGTTCGCGGCCTCCGGTCGCGCCCCCAGAGTGGTTTTTGTCAAAGACCCGGCGCGGAAGAGCGGCGGCCTGACGGTGGTGAAGTCGCCGTCACGGATTCTGGTGAACTATGGCCGCAAAACGGACGCGTTTCGCGCCCTCGGTCGTCTGATGGGCGAGGAGGGGCAGGCGGCGTACAAGGCCGATTTTACCGAAATCCCGCAGTTCGATATGCTGGGTGTCATGGTGGACTGCTCGCGTAACGGGGTTCTGCGTCCGGACGCGGCAAAAATGTTGTTGCGCCGCCTGGCATTGATGGGGCTGAATACGTGCATGCTCTACACCGAGGACACCTATACCGTGCCCGGCGAACCGTTTTTCGGCTATCTGCGCGGCCGCTACACCAGGGAGGAATTGAAGGACCTGGATGTCTATGCCGATGCCCTCGGCATCGAAATGATCCCGTGTATCCAGACACTGGCGCACCTGGAGCAGGTTCTGCAATGGCCGGCATACGAGAGCTATCGCGATACCGCCGGCGTGATCCTGGCCAAGGACGATAAAACCTATGTTCTGCTGGAAAAAATGCTGGCCGCCGCCACGGCGCCGTTCCGCTCGCGGCGCATCCACGTCGGCATGGATGAGGCCCACGGCATCGGGACCGGCCGTTACCGGGCGTTGTTCGGCGAAGAAAATCCGTTCACCATCATCAACCGGCACTTGCGGCGCGTGCGCGGCCTCTGCCGCACGCTGGGATTGCGGCCGATGATCTGGAGCGACATGTATTTTCGGCTGGGTTCCAAAACCAACGACTACTATGACCGTGACAGCAGGATTCCGCGCAACGTTGCGGCCGGTATTCCCCGGGACGTGGATTTGGTCTATTGGGATTACTATCACACCGATGTTGCGTTTTACGAGGAATGGATCAGCCGCCATCGGGCGCTTGGTTCGGAGCCGGTCATGGCCGGCGGCGTCTGGACCTGGGGCCATTTCTGGGCTGACCTGCCGTTTTCATTCACGACCACCGAGGCCGCCATGCGCGCCTGCAAGAACAAGAATGTGCGCCAGGCCTTTGTGACCATGTGGGGCGATGACGGCATGGAATGCGATCTCTTCTCGGTGTTGCCCGGCATCCAGTTTTTCGCGGAACACGGCTATGCCGACCGCGTGGATGACGCGCTGGTGCGCGCCAACTTCCACGGCATCTGCAACGCTTCGTTCGACACCTGGGTCAAGGCCTGCGACCTGGACAAAATTCCGGAAATCAGCAATCCCAAAACGACCTGCGGCAATGCCGGTAAATGGTTGCTGTGGCAGGATCCCCTGCTCAGTGTTTTCGACCCGTTGATCAAGAATCCGCCGGCGCTGAAAGCGCACTACGAAAAATTGGCGGCGACCCTGCGCCGCGCGGCCGGGCATTCGCCTGCCAACCGGCGTCTGTTGTTCCCCGCCCTTGTTGCGCATGTTGTGGCGTTGAAATGCACCCTGCGCCGCGATCTGGTTTCGGCCTACCGGGCCGGGGACCATGCCCGCCTGCGGCAATTGACCCGTGATATCAGGCGCCTGATCAAGGCGGTGGTTGAACTGCGCGCCGCACACTGCGCGCTCTGGATGAGTCTGTACAAACCGTTCGGCATGGAAGTGATCGAAGGCCGATACGGCGGTTTGCAGGCGCGGCTGGAGGGTATGATCGGCAGAATTAATGATTATGTGGAAGGACGCGTCCGGGAGATACCCGAACTGGCTGTCACCCTGGAGCAGATGGAAACCAACTCCTTACCCGCGGGAGACTATCACTTCGGATACGGGCGGGCCGCCACCCCCAGTTTCATCAAATGAAAATGCGGGTTTGTTTCCGGCCATGGTTGATGAGCAGGTAACGTTGCGCGATACATTCCGACAAGGAGAATGATGAAAACCCGTCCGACTCGTCTGGCCGTCACCGCCGTCTCCATTCCGGATTACATCGGATTGCCCGATCCGCCGGAGCAGGGGGCGCCGGACGTGAAAGCCGTCCGCCGGGAATCCCAACGGCGCATCACCCGTCTGGCCGACTATTTTGTCCGTGCGTGGCAGGGCGGGGCTGATTTCGTCACGGGCTACGAAGGTATTACCGGCGCCGACCGTTACGGGTATCCGCCTGCGGCGCGTCCCGCCTTTGAGGCCCTGCTGGAAACAGTTCCCGGACCAACCACCGACTACTTTGGCGGGCTCGCGAAAAAGCACCGGGGGTATTGTGCGATCTGTCTGGATGAGAAGGAAGGAAATCGCGTCTACAACACCGCGGTACTGATCGGCCGCCGGGGTGAAATCGTCGGCAAGTACCGCAAAGTCCATTTGCCGCCCCAGGAACGTTTGTACGCCACGTCGGGCGACAGCTTTCCGGTGTTCGACACGGATTTCGGAAGGGTGGGATTTTCCATCTGCTACGACATCATGTTTCCGGAGGCGGCGCGGGCGGTGGCCCTGAACGGGGCGGACCTGCTTGTTCAAATAGGGAATAATACTTACACCTACAAAGAGGAATCCCTGATGGTCCGGGCCGCGGATAACATGGTTTGGGTGCTGGCCTGCAATATCACCACGATGATCTCGATGATCATTGATCCCACCGGCACGCCGGTGGCGCGGGCCACCCCGCACACCCCCGACGTCGTGTTCGCGGATGTTGATCTGCTTCGGGAACGGGACGTGCCGGGCGACAACCTGTATGCCGGCACCAAGAGCCTGCGGGGACGCATGCTCCAGGAACGGGTTCCCTCGGCTTATCGGGTGTTGACCGCGGCAAGGCCGCCCCTGCTGGCCCGTTACCGGAACGATCGCTTGCCTGAAACTTCAAAGGAGTTGCTTCGGATACGCGATCTTCATCGCGACGAAATCCGGAAACAGTATGGTTGAATAAAGTCTTGACAGATTTTGTTTTGGGTATACCATTGATTTGACATGAAAAAAGAGATAAACATGAAACACCGATGGCAGGAGATTTACGATGATTTGAAGAACCGGTTGAATAACGGGGAATTCTCTGTCGGCGATCCCTTCTACACCATTGCGGCCCTGTGTGAATCGTTCCAGGTGAGCAAAATCACCGCCAAGCGGGTTTTCCAGGAACTGAAAAGGGAAGGCTGGATTCTGACCGGTCGGCGAAAAGGCACCACGGTCAACCGGAGTCATGTACGGAAAAATATATTATTTATTGTGGGTTCTGATTTTGCGGAAACACCCGATCCGTCTGCGACCGAATTTTTCATATGCAGTCGCCTGCTTGAGGGATTGAGGCTCAAACAGGAAGTTTACAATGTGAAGATCACCCCCATCGGTCATAAGTTCTTCCTCTCGCATCTCCGCGAATTCGTCAATAAAGATGTTGTCTGTCTTGCCGCATTTGTGAGCGATTTCAGGGACTGGTTTGAGAAGAACCCCGCCGCTCTGCGGTGTTTGAAAACCGATATCAGACCGATTCTTCTTCATGCATCCGAAGAACTGGAAGGTTTCTCCCTGACGGAAATGGATTATGCGAAAGGCATCCGACTTGCCGTTGAGCACCTTGTGAAAAAGGGACACAAGAAGATTGCCCTTCTGACCGGGGATATCAATTATTCTTCATTCTATCTTCGGTTCAAGGGGTTCACCGATGCATTACAGCAGTACCGGATGCCGGTGGATCTGGACCGGATACGGGTCGTGACCAGTCAGGAGAGACAATCGGCCTGGGATGCCGTTGAGGAACTTCTTGCCCTGCCTGATCCGCCGACCGCCCTTGTGTGTGCGAGTGATGTGCGAGCGCTCCAGGTATTGGAGTATTGTGAGAAAAAAGGAATACGGGTACCGGGGGATATCGCCGTCACCGGATTCGACAACCGGGGGGAAACCGGTTTTTCGCGCCCGCCGCTTACCACCGTGGACAGTAAACTCCGCGAACAGGGAGCGAAAGCGGTTGAACTGATTATCCGGCGGGCGGCGGGGAACGTGGACACCGGAGTCAAAATTACCGTGGAACCGGAGCTTGTCGTGCGGGAGTCAACGTGAAATAATGTATGGTGTGAACGGTTTTGTCCGCATGGGGGTATAATTATTAAGAGAACGCAGTATTGAACAAGGAGGATGGTATGGATATAGTAAATGCAGGATGCGCAGTGCGGAAGAGTCGGTTTTCACATCTCACCTCTCACGCCTTCCGTTTCACGTCTCACGTTTCACGCTTTTCCGGTTTTACGTTGATCGAACTCTTGGTGGTGGTGGCGATCATCGCCATTCTGGCGGCGATGTTGCTACCGGCGCTGGCGCAGGCGCGCGGCAGAGCAAGAACGGCGAAATGCATGAACAACCTGAAGCAGATCGGTCTCGGTCTCATGATGTATGTCAACGACTATGACGGGTACATGCCGGTGAGTAATGCCTACGACCAGATGGGTTATCTCTGGTGTGATGTGATCGGCATGAAGTACCTCGGCCAGAAATCGGTATACCAAAGCTGGACAGCCGTTGCAAGCGGTCCGTCACTCTTCAAGTGCCCGGAGGACGAGAAGAAGCCGTACGGGAATTATAATGTGAACTACGCCTATAATGCCAACCTGGGTTCGCATGATGGGAACATCATGGCAATCTACCACAAATACGCGGAGATCACCCAGCCCACCAAGTGTATCTGGGTATGCGATCTCCGGGTGGGGAAGGCCGGCGTCGGCGGCTACACGATCTACCCGGTGTGCGGTTGGGGAATGTGGGGTGGCGGCTCTCCCTGCGGCTGTGGTGATTACTGGTCATGGAACCACACCATGGCCGGCAACTTCCTCTGGGCCGATGGGCACGTCACCCTGATGCCGGTGAATCAACAGAACCACGCGTATTCAATGCGGCAATACGGCGTGGCATGGTAGGCGGTTGAATCGGTTATAGAGCGGGCGGCGGGGAAGGCGGACGCGGGGGTCAAAATTACCGTGGAACCGGAACTTGTTGTGTTGGAGTCAACGTGAAAAAGAATGGAGCATGGGAACGGTGTGTGTATTTGGGGGGTATAATTATTAAGAGAACGCGTTATTGAACAAAGGAGGATGGTATGGATATAGTAAATGCAGGATGCGCAGGTCGGAAGAGTCGGTCTTCACATCTCACCTCTCACGCCTTCCGTTTCACGTCTCACGTTTCACGCTTTTCCGGTTTTACGTTGATTGAACTCTTGGTGGTTGTGGCGATCATCGCCATTCTGGCGGCGATGTTATTGCCGGCATTGTCCCAGGCGAGAGAAAGAGCCAGAATGGCAGTCTGTTTGAGCAACCTGAAGCAAATCGGCACCGCCTTGTTGATGTACGTCAACGACAACAATGAATGGATGCCGGTCACCTATGCCTATGACCAGGGTTCGTGGTATGACGTGATTGATCGGAAGTATCTCGGCGTGACGGTGTATGGAGGCACCAGCAAGAGCAGTGTCTTCCGGTGTCCGTCGGAACATCGTAAGCCTTCCGCCAGTTCCGGATCAAACGCCACGTATTCCTATAACGGCAACATGGGAGGCAGGGTTTCGATCGCGGGGTACCTGAAGGCTGTGAACTATAAGTACGCTCAGGTGACGACACCGTCAAAATGCCTCTGGGTGTGCGAGGCGCAGGAATACGGCACGTATGCAAAAGCACTGCAGGGCGGCCCGGGAACGGGTGTTGCGTATGAGTTTGGGTGGTATTTTGGCCGCGGCGGTGGAGAAACTCAACACGTTGCCTTTCACAACTTCGGCGGCAACTACCTCTGGGCGGACGGCCATTGTTCGTGGGAGCCGGTCTGGAATATGTGGGAAGCATATACCTGGAAACAATGGGGCAAGGCGAGATAATACGGGCTGAAGACTGAAGACTGATGGCTGAAGGCTGATGGAAAAACCGAGAACGAGATTTACAGTAATACTTGTCATTTCGAGCGGAGCGAGAAATCTCGCTGATTGGTCCTGCCCGTTCATGGTTCGATGGTTCGACAAGCTCACCATCACCACGAACGGTTGTTGTCTTCGAGAATCGATAATTGAGGACCGCAATTGAAATCAAATCTCGATTTTCAATTGCTCTGCCAATTTCTGCAATACGGAAAATTGGCGGAGATCCCTCTCTACGTTCGGGATGACAACCTTTCCAAGACAGGGTGAACGGACAAGATAATCAGTAATAACTGCCAACTGCAGTAATCAGTTGCCGGTAATCAGTGATCAGTAAAAACTGACGAGGAAAGTAACGGGAAGCAGTGACTGATTACTGATAACTGATCACTCCTGTCCAATTAAAAATTCACCATTCAGAACAAGATCGGCACATCGCAAGGATCATGGGGTCTTTTCACCCGTGTTGGACTTGATATGGGCGATCCCCGACAGCCGACCCGAGGTCGGGCGGTGGGGCCGGGCACCATAGCGCAGGGGCAGGAACAAAACAAGGCCACGAGGTTCACCGTCCGCGCTGACCCCATCCGTGTGCCCTGCAGAAACCATCGTGCACCGATCTTTCTTTTTATAGAACACGAAGAAGTACGAGAAAGCAACACCTTAGGTCGGGCATGTTTGAGCCTTCGGAGGAGTAAGTTCGCTTCCGGAGAAGGTGAGTTGCCCGACCCCGCGGCGTGGCCGTAGTTTTGTCTGCACCGGAGCGTGTGCCCGGCCCCGCCGGCCGAACTACGGGATCCAATCTGATTTTAATTGGACAGCTCTGATAACTGATTACTTTTTTTTCT
>Ga0247842_10000678_pt1 | contig 67068 bp, 63 predicted proteins | sample LaCruzMarch2015__3_FD_192411 | JGI IMG/M metagenome (GOLD analysis project Ga0247842, IMG submission 192411) | Freshwater microbial communities from meromictic Lake La Cruz, Castile-La Mancha, Spain - LaCruzMarch2015_19m | ecosystem: Environmental > Aquatic > Freshwater > Lake | place: Spain... | reverse complement strand
AAGTTTCCGATGAAGAGATGCGTGGAGTTCACATCGAACGGCATAAGTTTCATGGAGAATGGAACTATGCAATCATGCCTCAGCCTAAACCATGACTTGCTACCTTTATTTATTGACGCCGCCTTAGATCACCGTGGGCTAGTTCAGCTGCGCTCGGGAAACGTGCGTCTCTTTGACTTGGGTCCAACGCAACTGAATATATCGCCAAGGATGTAGATTCAACTGCCGCTTCCTTCATTTCAGCAGGCCAACGGGCCAATCCAATGTGCGTCGAATGGATGAGGAGTTTCCGGGCGATGTCAGACTCGACCTCGTCATGGACAACTACGGCACGCATTCCCATCCGCGCGTCCAGTCATGGTTGAAGCGAGACTCCCGATTTATTACCCACTTCATTCCCACCAGTTCCAGTTGGCTCAATCTGGTGGAGCGTTGGTTTGGAGAGCTGACTGGGAAGCGAGTGCACCGTGGCGTGTTTGTCAGTGTCGAGGATTTGATCAACGCCATTGAAGAATATGTGGCCGTTTGGAACCAAGACCCGAAGCCTTTTGTTTGGACAGCGACGGTTGAATCTATCGTCGAGAAGCTCAAAGGATGCCGTCAGACCTTGGAGCAAATCAAACCCGGCTGCACAATGCCACGATCAAAGCGGGCTAAAATCGCAAAAAATATCCAAGGGATTCCAACTGGTTCATCGCCCGAAAGCACCCCCTCCCACCATTTTTTTGCAACGGCGTGAAATGGCGACGTGCTGTCGTAAGCAAAAACCAACAAATTTGTGTCGGGAACAACCACGTCATCGTCTCTCGGCTTCGATCTGGTCAAACAGTTGGTTCATGCTCATTCCCCGAAGAGCAGGTTTCACTCCAACAGGATGGGGGGTGATGGAAATCTTTCTCCGGCCACCGCCCACCCGGCTTAATCCCCGCTGGATGGTCTCCTCCACCACCGCGCGAAACGGCCGCCGAGTGCTTTCCGAAAGCGTCCTGAGCTCCTGCAAAACAGCATCACTGATGTTCAATGTTGTTCTCATTGTGGCATCAGGATGCCATCGCACGAAAATATGTCAACCCGGTTTCCCTTGACGAAGGCACCAGTTCTTCCCTGTTGACATTTTGAGATGTGGCTCCGTCATCACGCCCATCAGGGGGAACGGCTTGGGTTCGATGGGGAAACCGTGATGCGTGTCGCAGTGGAGGGAACCCCTTCGACGTGGATTTCATACTCGCCTGGCTCATCCAATCGGAAAGCCACGTCGCCAGTCGCCGTGCTGACGCCGGTCTGGACGCACTTCCTGTCACGAGACACATTGACTCTGGCACCTCCGGCCGGACCGGGGGGTTCAGAAGAATTGATCGCGATGACGCGGAAATCCTCGCCCGCCCGGATGACCTTTGGCACCTGCAACCCGATGGATTCACCGGCAGGGCTGCGGGAATCGTTCATGTTTTCGGAGGGCGGCCTGCGCTCGGGTTCGTCGGTGGTCCAGCTTCCTTCGATGGGCGGCATGCCTTTGCGGAAGGAGGCGGCGTCCTTGGCGAAGCGCCAGTAGCGGTAAAGCAGATCCGAGGCGGCGCGCTCCACGCCATTGGCATCCGCCCCCGTGACGACCAGCCATGTGACCCCCTTGTTGCCAAGCGGGGCATCCACGAGTGTGACCAGACCGGTGTTCCGCTGAAGTTTGGCAAACGACGGCGGGAGTTGCCCCTCGACAGCCTTGACGAGTTCGTTGCTCGACGGCGTGCCGACCACGACAAGGTTTTTCTTCGCACCCTCCGCAGGGGAAAGAGTCGTGTCCTTCTCACGCGTCACCGGGCTGCCGGTGGCGCTGCGCAGGCTGTGGTAAAGATACAGCGCCCAATCGACTTCGAGGGCGGGCGCCTCCTCGCCGAACGCCGAACTGGCGACCAGGGACAGGTCAAACTTGTCGAGCATCCCGACTCCGCCCTCGTATTCCACGCCTTTTAGCAGAAGCTGTGCCAGGTCGAGTTGCGGCTTGGCGCTGTGCCGGGCGATGCCCCAGCCGAAGAGCACGTCCTCATCGAATCGCGCCTCCTCGAAAAAATGGTAGATGCCGGGCTTCAACTCAACCGGTGCTTGAGCCGTCCGGGTCACAACGCGTTTTTCCCCGGAGCGCAATTTGAAGGTCCATTCCTCGCCCTTGGATGTGAAACCTTCCGGCAAACGCGGCGTCAGCTTCAAGGCGAGCGGCCGCTGGCTGACGTTTTCGATGGTCGCCTCGTAAGTGAAGTTCTTTCCGGGGGCGAGATCTGCCCCGCTGATCCGGATGTCAAGATGGCGCAGACGATTGCCGGCGCCTCCGTATTTGCGGATGGATTCCTTGAAGGCGAAGGTCTGCGGCTTGGGCGTCCGGTCCACCCGCAGCGGCTCGTAGTGGCGGAGCGCCCCGCGCGTTCGCGGGGGGACGCAGAAAGTCTCCTGAAACTGAAACTGGAACACCACCGGGATGGCCTGCGGTTGCAGGAGGCAGTCGGAAATTTCGCTGAAGTGTTCGGCCTGGGCCTCCTCGGTCTCGCGTGTGATCATGCGCCAGTTGTATTCCGTGTTGATGGGGAGCTTGCCGTGTTTGGCGGCATAGCCTCCGAGCGCGATGGCAATGTCCCGGAAATACGAGGGCGTTTCGCGCCGGTCCACGTACGAGTGCTGGCCCACCGCGTCGAATTCCACGCCGCGGTGCCCGAGGGAATCGAGCAGGGCGTAGGGCTGCTGTCCGCCCCCGGTGACAAAAACCGGCGCTTCGGGGCGTTCCTTGTGAATGCGCCCGCGCACCTCGCGCCAATAGTCGAAGAACTCCAGCTTCGCGCCCGGGATGAGCAGGACCTCGTTTTGGATTTCGTAGTATTGGATGACATCGCCGTAGCGGCGGGCGATGACTGCCGCGTCGCCGGGGCTGAGAGAAAAATCGAAAAGGATGCCGAGGCCGCACTCGCGGGCGGTCGCGGCCATGAAGTCCAGATACTCCAGCATCCACGCACCTTCCGGGGTCTGCACAAAATCTTCGCGTATGCTCGGCGAATGGTTGTAGTGAATGCGAAACCAATCGATGCCCAAAGAGTTTATGATGCGCAGATCGCGTCGGATTTCCTCCTTGAAGAATTTCCAGTGCCGGAAGAGGGGCCACCAGCGGTGCAATCCCCGTCCGGGGCTGCCTCCGCTCAACCCGGCGGACCGCCAGAACTCGAAGTTTTCCCCGAATGTCGCATTCGGAAAGTAGTTTGTGCCAAATTGAACCCCGGCAACTCCGATGTCGATTTCCACTTCGCCCGGACCGGTGGCGCGCGCGCCTTGGTAGCCCGCGAAGGACACAAGGATGCCGTCAACGGTCTTCGCGTTGTAATCGCCCGGAGGAAGCGTTCGGAATTCCAGGGCAACGGTCTCGTCTTCCGCCGGGGGAACGAACTGCCGGGCAATGTAGGCTTCCAGGGCCACTTGGTCGCGGGCGATCTCGGAGAGCAGAGTCCAGCCCTCCTCCGTTCCAACCGCATATTCGTTGACAAGGAAGTCGTTGGCGTTTTTTAAAGTCTCTTCATGCACGCGGGCGAGATTCGGCGAAAACTTGGCGACCAGCGGGCGGGTGAGTTTCCCGCCGGGCTCTGATCCGAAGGCAAGCCAGTTCACATCACGGGTCCAGTTCTGCGTGCGCAGGGTGCGGGGGGGAGATGCGCCGCCCGGGGGGAGCGCGATCTTTTCGCCCTTCCAATCGACAACGGCCCCGCTGCCTGACGATGCCGGCAGGCGCTTGGCGATGGCGAGATAGGTCTCCGGGTTACGCAATGCACGGGTGCCCACGGTCACGCCGGTGTCGATCGCGCCGGAGGCGTGCACCCGGTGCACGACCTTCAGGGTATAGTCGTTGAAACGGCCGCCCTGGGCCTCGTAATGGAACTCCGCAAGCGTCGGTCCAGCCAGTGTGGCAGTTTTGCGAAACTGCAACTTGCCTTCCCGTGCCGACTCTTCGAGCGCGGCCCGCACATTTGCCTCGCGGTCCGTGTGGAATTTTTCCAGCTCTTTCACGGCTTCCACAACAAGCAGATCAAACACGGCGAGCTCTGAGCCCTTGCCTGCGCCGAGCCGGAAGGCCGAGGGAAGGCCGCTGGCAAACGTCCCCGCCTCCTCCACGACCAACGTCTTCGCTCTTTTCGGCGCCTCACCCGGGCGCACCGCATAGCGCGCCGACGCTCCGGCTTCGAGCGCCACATCCAGCCAGGCAAAGATCCGTTTGTCTGCGCGGTAAAGCTGCAGCGCGCGCGGTGGTTTGACCCCGCCGCCGGCGGGAGTTTCCTCGACGACAAAGGCGGCCTCCTCCGATGCCGCATCCACCGGAAATGTCAGCATTTCACGGATGGCGAACGGCTGGTTGTTCGTCACGGTGAGTGCCTTTGCCGGCTCCGCCTCCCGCAACGCGATGGATGCCGGTGGGGCGAACGGTGAGGCCGCAAGGGTGAGGAGCGACGGCGCGAGGAGCGCGCAGGCCAGCGGTATGCGGAAGCGCCGCCGGGAGGTGCCGGAGACAGGCTTGTTCCGACAGGGGAACGGGATCGTCATTTCATTACTCGATCCGATACCGCACAAACTCCCAGGCGGCCTCGCCCATTTCTCCACTGTTGCCGGACCCGAAGGTAATGCGCTCGGGCGAGGACGCGTCTTTTTCGCTTAGCGCAGGGAGAGCCCCTTCAAAAATCATCTCATCGTCCATTTCCACCCGGACGGTCCCGCCGGAAGCCGTGATGCGATAGGTGTGGGGGCCATCATTGGTCACCCGTGCGAACTTTTTCTTTGTTTCCTGCCACTGGATTTCCCCGGGAAGCAGACGCACCCCAACCAAAGTGTCTTTGAAATGGATGGAAAACGCATTCAAACCGGAAATGACGCGTCCCCTGGCTTCGAGAACAACCTTCTTGTCCGCCGGAATGTCCACCGGACAGGACACATAATAGAAACTTCCCAATTCGGAGCTTTCGTCAAACGTGACAACCAGTTCCCCGTCATGGCGCAGTCCTGTTCCCTTCGGCGGCCTCTTTTTTTCCTCCACCTGGCTCAGGACCCCGCCTTTCAATACATCCGTCCATCCCTCGCTCCCGGCGGCTGAGACGGAACCGCCAAGCCATGCGCACAAAATCCAGACGAACCCGGCCATCGGAATTCGTTTCCGGCGGAAAGATCGTTTGGGATCTTCCATCTCCCTGGGGGCTGATGCTTCCGAAACCTGCCGGGGATCTTTTTTGTATGGTGAAATCATATGCTGTAATGTGGGGGTGGTGGTTTTTGCTTTCACGGATGGTAATATTGTCGTGCGTCTTTGAAAAGCGCTTAGGAGCCTGTTCATCGGGGGTAATACCAAACGCACTGCGAAACAGGTAAAATGTCACGGCGGTTTCGGCGAAACCGCCCTGCCACCCGCCGGTAGGGATGGCTCGCCGAGCCGTCCGTTGATTCCACCCGTTTCGGCGTCAAAATGGTATAATTGGTCTCCGGCTGTCCGATATGAGTGGGTTTCTGTCCTCCCATATCCACGCGCATGGTTCCCCGAATATGTTGATTCATCAGCATCTCCAATCGGGCGCTTTCAATCCTTTCCATAAAGCCACTTTTGATCGACGACAAAGGCGTGCAGCGGCGCCATTTTCCGGCCAAGCGCGGTTTCGCTGAACATGCAGGTGACAATGGCTTCGCCCTCCAGGGTGAAAAAGCAATCGAGGTTGGTGTATTCTGCGTCGGGTTTTGCGGCCAGGTTGCGGATGTGTTTCCAGGTTTTTCCCCCGTCACTGGAGACGGCGCTGGTGAGAGGGGTTCGCTTGCCGAAGTGCGTATGGCCCTCGGCGAGGTATTTGCTGTTGTTCCAGAGAAGGACGACATCGTCAGTCCCGGGGATCCGTCGGATGCAGGTGCAGGACTCTCCTCCTTCCAATCCGGAAAAGACCGGCTCGCTCCAGTTTTCTCCCGCGTCCTCCGACCAGGACAAATAGGGGCCGCCCAACTGGGTGCGAAGCGACATGATCAGCCGACCGTCCGCCAATTGGGCGACGGAGGGTTCGAGCGCGCCGCGCTTGGGCAGGATCGCTTTGCGGGAGGATTCCTTCCAGGTTTTCCCCTCGTCATCGCTGTAAAAAACCCAGGCTGAGCGAGGCGCGTTTCTTCGGTCGGATTTTTTTTCCAGTTCGGGTCCCAGATAACAATGAACCGGCAGGAGAATCCGGCCGGAGTCCAACTGCACCAGCGATGTCGCTCCGCCCTGCGAGGTGTCTCTGTGATCCTTGTCCCAAACGGACTTCATGGGTTGGAACGTCTTCCCATCGTCCTCCGAGCGAAAAAGGAATTGCGTCGTCAGCGGCCGGTCTTTCAGCAGCCCGACACAACTGAGAAGAATGACGCCGCTCCTGAGCCGGAGAATGGAAGGGCCCGCGGCATAGATGTATCCTTCCTCCGCATCGATCAGCGAGCGGGCTTCCTTCCATGTGATTCCTCCGTCATCGGAGACCCTCGACCAGATCCGCTTGTAGCCTCCGTCCTGCGCGGTTCCTCCGTGGGACTTCTGATAGACCATCATCAACCTTCCATCGCCGAGCCGGGTCACTGAGGCGGCATCGCTGCGGGGATGCTCCTCCGTGGCCGGCTCAATGACGATTTCCCGGGGCGCCCGTTGCCCGTCCCGGGCGAGGACGGGGCGCGGCAATACCCAGGCCAGGCAGACGAGGCAAAGGAAAAGGCGGCGGGCCCGCCGACCCGGCCAATCAGCCCCTGCCCGCACGATCATTTCCGATGGCTTCCGTGGTTCCAAGGTATCGATCATAATTTTTGAAGCTCCGCCAATCCTCGCCCGCAGGACAAAACGAAACCTGCAAAAGAAGCACAAGCCCGCAAAGACCGCGTTGCAACATGCCGCCGGTCATGGATCCGTCCGGAATGGAGCGGCCGGCAGACCGGCTTTGTTGAAGAGACTTGCCTCGGGCGCATTGCGCCAGGCATAGCGGACAAAAGCCGGCTCGGGCACGGCAGCGGACTTCACGACGACGGTGTCGCCGGAGATCTCAGCCTCCGCCGGAACGAATTTCTTGTCGGCCCCGGCGATCTGAAAATCTTTCATCGGCTGAACCTTTGCTTCCAATCCGCCGCCGGGGTTTTCAAAATGCAGGCGCATGGCATTGCCGTCGCGTTCAGCCCGCACAAATTGCGGGCCCGAGTATTCGACAGCCTTTTGGTAAGTTTTGGCTTTGGCAATGAGGGCCAGCCGCCGGCCCACCTCCTGTTTGTTTTTGGGGTGGTTGTCCTTGACCTCTCCGATATCGATGGTCACCGCCTGGCCGGTGGCCGGCAGGGCGAGCGCGCTGGCCTGCGCCGCACGAAGCTCGGCGCGCTCGGTGTTGTCCACGCCGGAATTTTCATAATTCGGCAATTGCACCCAATAGAAGGGGAGATCGCCCTGGCCAAAAGATTCCCGCCAGCGGACGATGAGCGAGTTGAAGAGCCCGCTGTATTCGCGGGCCCGGGGGGTATTGGCCTCGCCCTGATACCAAAGAAACCCGCGCACGGCGTAGGGAACCAGCGGATGAACCATGCCATTGAAGAGCCCCCCCGCGGTATCCTTGTCTCCAGGCCCTGCCGGACGCTTCGGCTCCCGTTCCGTGAAGGGTTCCCCTTTGGCGGCCGCTTCCGCCGACCGGGACTTCCAGGCGGCAAGTGTCGCGGCAAAGGCCTCGCGATTTTTGGGAAAGGCCTCCAGAGTTTTTTGCCAGCGTTTCTTGGCCCCCGCCCCGGCCGCATCCTTCTCCAAGCTCAGCGGGCTCAACCACGACTCGATATACGTGCCCCCCCGGGAGGCATTCATCAGGCCGACGGGCACCTTCATTTCCTGGGAGAGGTCACGGGCAAAGAAGTAGCCGACCGCTGTGAACTCCCCAACCGTTGCCGGCGAAGCGACCTGCCATTGCCCGGTTGCCACATCCGCCGGCACGTCGGAAACCTTGCTTCCGACCTTGAACTCGCGAACAAGCGGGAAGTTCCCCGCCGCGGTCTCCGCCGCGGCATCCCTCCCCTGGCTGACGGGAAACGCCATGTTCGACTGCCCGGAGCAGAACCACACATCTCCAACCACAACGTCACGAATCGTCAGGGTGTTTTTTCCCGCGACGACCAATTCCGCCGGTTCGCCGGAGGCGGCGAGGGGGGCCAGCTTGACCAGCCATTTGCCGCCGGCATCCGCCGTGGTTTCGAGGGTCTTCCCTTTGAAAGTCACCTTGATCTTTTCCGCAGGATCGGCCGTGCCCCAGACGGGAACCTCCTTGTCACGTTGCAGCACGGCATGATCCGCAAAGGGCGGAGCAAGTGTCACATCGGCAACCGCTGTCGCCAACGGCATCAGGACCAGAGCAGAGATCAGGCTTTTCATATGCAAGGTTATTGAGGGTTTTCCAACGACCAGTCATCGGTTCGGAATGGCTCCGCAGGCAGACCGGCCCCGTTGAACAAGCCAATCTCCGGATAGTTGTTGTAGGCGTAACGAACGGCGACTGGAGCCGGCACCGACGGGGAACTTACGACGACCTGGCTTCCCTCCACCCTGGCGTCGGCGACATGAAATTTTTGGTCTGCACCCGCAATTTCAAAACCTGTCAGCGGAGTCATCCGGGCAGTCAATCCTTCGGCGTGTTGAAAGCTGATCCGCAAAGCCTCTCCCTTGCGCTCCATCTTCTCAAAGCGGGGACCGGAGAACTCTTCCTTCGCCCCGTAAAGCTGCGCGGCTGCGAGCAAAGCCAGGCGCTTACACACCGTCTGCTTGTCCATGGGGTGCTTGTTCTTGGGATCGTCCAAGGGCAGGTCAACCGTCACCACTTGCCCGGTCGCGGGCAATGACAAGACCTTGGACTGCGCCTCACGAAGACGGGCCCAATCGTTTTTTTGCGCAAATCCATACTTGGGCAGCTGCACCCAGTAGAAAGGGATATCGCCCTGGGCAAATGCGCTGCGCCACCCCTTGATCCATGCGGTCATGAGTTCCGCATATTCCCCGGCACGGGAAACATTGGATTCGCCCTGATACCATAGCACCCCGCGAATGGCATAGGGGAGGAACGGGTGGACCATGGCATGGTACAATCCGCTCGGAGTATCCTCGCTCCCGCGAGCAGACGGCTTCCATGGCTGGCGCTTGGTGAATTTCTTGCCGCTCTTTTTCGCGGCCGCCTCGGCCGCCTCCCATTGGACCAGCTCCACGTCGTATTTCGCCTTGAGTTCCGGATAATTCGCCAGGGCCTCCTTCCAACGTTCCGCGACGGTTTTTCCCAACGGGATGGAGGCGAGGCTCTCCGGGCTCATCCACGATTCAATGAAGGTCCCGCCCCAACTCGAGGTGATCAGGCCGATCGGAACATCCAACCGGCGATAAAGATCGCGGCCAAAATAAAAGGCCACTGCGGAAAAGGTGTTCACGGTATCCGGGCTGGCTGATCGCCATTCGCCGGCCGACTCCGCAACGGGCGTTTCCGAAACTTTTCGTGGCACGCTGTAGGCACGGATCAGCGGGAAATTGGCCGTGCGGATTTCTTCCCCGGCATTTTCCGTCTTTGCGACATGGAAAGCCATGTTCGACTGCCCCGAGCAAAACCAGACCTCGCCGACCAGCACGTCCTTCACCGTAAAAACATTTTTTCCCGTGACCACCAGGTCGGCCGGTTCCTTCGAGGCGGGCAGCGGGGCCAGCTCGACTTTCCAGCGGCCCTGCTGATCCGCTTTCGTTTTGGCGCTTGCCCCTTTGAACGTGACCGTAATGTCCTCGCCCGGCGCGGCCGTGCCCCAGACCGGAAGGGGTTTGTCACGCTGCAACACGGCATGATCGCGAAAGATCGGGGCCAATTCCACCTCGGCGTGGGCCGTGGCCAGGACAGTAAAAAGAAGAACAAAGGACAGGAGTGGCTTCATAAAACGGGATGGTCGGTTCAGGGTTGCGTCCGGACGTGGACCAAAAGGTCGGTCCAGACAATGCTTTCTTTCTGCGATTCGGACAGGGTGGCTTGAACCACATTCTGCCCCGACCGGACCGCGGAAGCAGGCAGATCGAAATCCAGCCATTGCCGGTCGGCTTCCGGGTTCGACAGAGCGGTGCCATTGATGGCCACTTTAACGGCGTCGGGCGGAACATCGGTCGCAAACCGCAAGCGCAATTGGAGGGTTGGCGAAGGGTTGGCTGAAATATCCACCGGGAGATTCAGGCGCGCTTCCGCACTTTTCCCCGGGGCGATTTTCCGGGGATCAGCGGGGTTCAGGATTTCGATCTTTTGAAAGGATCCGTGCGGAAACCCTCCGCCCGCCACATGGGCTCTCCCCAGGCTGGAGGCGAAAAAAAACCGGTCGGTTTTTGCGAGCAGCGCGGGATCGCCGGCCTCTTTGAGGACTTCGTAGGGCGAGTCTTTTTTGAAAAAATTATACAGGTAGACGCCGTCCGCGCCCGCAGCCCAAACCTCGGCAGCCCGCCCGCGGTAGGCATTTGCGGACATGCGCAGTTTTTGTCCTTCCTTGTCCTCGATGCGCGGCTCATCCAGGGACGGATAGACCTTCACCCCGTATTTGTGGCCCAGAGCCACGCTGTAGTCCCATTCGTTCAGGCGGAAGTAGCTTGTGGTAACCAGCAGGTCCAAAAGGTCCCCGGCCAGCCACTGCTCCAGATCCAGGCCGATGGTCCGGCAATACTCGACCGAGTCCGGCACCTTCATCGCGATCAGGATCGGGCGGCCCCGCTTCTTCCCCTCGGCGTCCGCCATCGCGCGGACGCGCCGCATCAAGTCCGTCATCATCTGGCGCTGGGCGTCCGTCACCGGCTGGTTTTTTCCCGGATATTTGAAGAACGTCGGATGACGAAAAAAATCCATCTCAATGCCGTCGACATCGTGATTTTGACAAACGTCTTCGATGATGCGGAAAGCGAGTTCGCGAACCTCGGGCACTTCATAATTGATTCCGCTCCATTTGCCGTGGTGGGGAGGGTTGGCTTCCGAACCGAGAAGCCACTCGGGGTGTTGGGTTTTCAGCCGATTGGCCTTGAACAAGTCGGGGCCATACTCCTTGGCGGCACCGTCGTGCGTGTCGTTCATGCGCATGGACCAGAAGACCTCCATGCCATTTTGATGGCCGAATTTGACGATCTCCTTGAGCGGATCGGTCCCGGCTTTGAGGAACTCTTCAACCCGGTTGTTGGCATAGCGGCCGGCACGGGTGGTGAAAAGCTGTCCGGCCTTCGTGCCATGCATGAAGAGGCCAAATCCCGGTCCGGTACAGTAAAGAATCGTGCCCACCTGCGTGCCCGCCAGCCTTGTGGTGCGCTTGCTCAAAAACTCCTCGACCGAAAACTTCTCCATCCCCATCGGCTCGTTGCCGTCATTGTTGTAGAGGATGCGCCTCGGACGTCCGGCGGCCTGCCGGCGCATCTCTTTCATTCCGGGATCCTGCGGGGCATCCGCGGCAAACGCCGGCGCGCAAAGCGCCTCCCATGCCACAAGGCAGGAGATCAGGCGAGGGATGGAAAGTCGGAACATCGGGAAGCGGGAACGCATGGACAGTGCTTTTTTATCACCATCCGATCAAGGCCGGGACACTGGAGTCTTTTCTATACCACTTCGTCTTTCTTGTGAAAGCGCCCTGTGCCCGCAAGATGAGGCGTTCCACCCGACACTTCCCATGCCCATGATCCTCCGACTCCTTTTTCTTTTTGCGATTTCCATCCCGGGCTTCGCCGCCGACCCCCGGGCCTTCGGCTCCGGAAATGAGATCCCCGACGAAAGCTACTGCGACCAGCCTTACATCGTCATCACCAAGGACGGCAACTGGCTTTGCACCATGACCACCGGTGCCGGAACGGAAAGCACGCCGGGCCAGCATGTGGTCGCCACCATCAGCGCGGACCGGGGGAAAACGTGGTCGCCACTCATCGCCATCGAACCGCCCGGGGGCCCGGTTTCCTCCTGGGTCGTGCCTTTTGTGGCGCCCACCGGACGGGTCTATGCGTTTTACAATTACAACGGGGACAATGTGGCGGAACTCAACGGCGAAAAGATCCCCAACGTCGCATTGCTGGGCTGGTATGTGTACAAGTATTCCGACGACAACGGGAAGACATGGTCCGAAGAGCGCCATCGCCTGCCCCTGCCAGTGGCCGCTGTGGACCGGGAAAACGATTGGCAGGGGAAAGTCCAGATTTTCTGGGGCATCGACAAGCCGCTCGTCGTGGCGGACCGGGTCGTTTTCGCCTTCACCCGCATGGGCCGGTATCTGCCGAAATACCCCCGTCCGCCTTCGGAAAACCCCGCGGACACCGCTTGGAGAAAGCAGGCCGCATCGGAAAAAGGCGAGGGCTGGCTCTTCAGTTCGGACAACATCCTCACCGAGCCGGACCCCGCAAAGATCCGCTGGCAGCTTCTTCCCGGGGGTGAACACGGCCTCCGCGCCGACGAATTCGACCCCATTCAGCAGGAACACAACCTGGTGGCTCTCTCCAACAACGATCTCGCCTGTTTTTATCGGACAGCCAACGGGCATCTCGCCAACAGCTACAGCCGCGACGAAGGGAAGACCTGGAGCAAACCGGAACCGGTCACCTATCTGGCCAATGGAGCAAAGCTCAAAAATTCCATCGCCTGCGCTCCCGTCTGGCGCACGGCCGACGGACGCTATTTGCTGTGGTATCACAACAACGATGACATGCGCCGCGGAAAAGTGCCCGATGTGGTCAGCCGCAACACCGCCTGGCTGGCGGCCGGCACGGAAAAAGACGGCCGCCTGTATTGGTCGCAGCCGGAACTCGTCATCTACAACGAAAATCCCCGCCGGGGGCTGAGCTATCCCGACCTCGTGGAGTCCGGCGGAGAGTATTACCTTTCTCCCACGGACAAGAAGGAAGCGCGCCTGGTGAGGATCGAGAAACCCCTGTTGGAAGGACTCTTCCGGCAGGCTCAATGGAAGGAACCCGCCAAAGAGGGGATCCTCCTCGACATCGATGCCTCCACGCCGGCCGGCTCCCCGTTGAAAATGCCACGCCTGCCGGATCTCTCCGCCGGCGGAGGATTCACGCTGGATTTCTGGATCCGCGCGGAAAGCCCCGATCCCGGACAGGTCCTGCTCGATTCCCGCGACGCGAAGGGACGGGGTCTTTGGATCACAACGGCCAACAACCAGGCTCTTGAGATCGGGATGAACGACGGAGAAACCACGGCCTCCTGGCAAAGCGATCCCGGCCTGCTGGCACCCGGAAAATCCAACCATGTGGCGTTTCTTGTTGATGGCGGGCCGAAGATGATCTCCATCGCCGTGAACGGCATTCTGTGCGATGGAGGAAAAGACCCTTCCCGTCCCTATGGGTACGGCCGTTTCCTGCCCCCGCAAGTCGCGGAGGGCGCCGGAAAAAACCTCGGCGATGTGACCGGCGGCACCGAACTCCGGCTCGCCCCGTCATTTCTCGGCAAGGTCGAACGCCTGCGCATTTACAATCGCTGCCTGCGCACCTCGGAGGCCATCGGCAATTATCAGGCGGGATTGTGACGGAGCCCCACCGGAACCTGCGCCCCCCAGGCGGCATCCCGGGCTGATTTCACGGCTTCCGCGGAGCCGCCGCTGCGCGCGGCGGCTTGACCGACGCCCCTTTGTGAAAATGGGGGAAAAGGCGGATATCCGCCGATCGATGCAACGGGCATTGAATCTGGTGCAAAACCTGCGTGATCAGTTTTTTTGCAGTGGTATGATCATCGCTGATGTAGCGGGTCGGATCCGGCATCACATGACTCAGGAACAGGGCATCATCCTTGCAGATCAGGGAAACATCCTCGGGAACACGCAGCCCGCGGGACGCCAGCGCGGTGACGGTGGAAAGGAACAGGTTGCTGTTGGAAACGATGAGGCCGGTCGGAGGCAGGTCCTGATCCATGAGGCGTCGAATGGTTTTGGCGATTCCCTCCTTGCTTTCATCATGATGGGCCACCAACCCGGAAATCCCATCGCTGCGGGATTGGCTGACCGCTTCGAGAAATCCGCATTCGCTCTCAATATCTCCGGCCGAACGGGGCTTGTGCGTCAAATAGACAAGCCGTTTGTGTCCGGCCCCGACGAGCACCCCCGCCGCATGGCGGCAAACAGCCCGCGAGTCAAAATCCACGGAAGGCAGGGAAATTCCCTCGAAAAGCGAACCCGCCACAACACAGGGAATTTTATTCTCTTGAAACCATCGCTGCATCGGCTTGTTGGTCAGCACCAGGATCCAGACCGCATGGGTCTCCCGGCGCAGGAGGCGGTTCAATGCGCGCTCCGGCTCCGCCTGATAGCAGTTGCGCACGTTCTGATAACGCAGCTCGTACCCGAGGGCGTGAAGCTGATCCTTGAGCTCGTCAATCCAATGGGCCGTGTTGGGCCGCAGATGAGAAATCGGCTTCGGAGCAAGAAGCGCCACCGAACGCACCCCGGCACGGCCCCGGAGAGGCGGACGAAACGCAATATGGTAACCCACGCCGTGCGTCGCGGTCACCACCCCGTCATGCTTGAGTTGCAGCAAAGCGGAGCGAAGCGTGCTGCGACTCACCTGGAACTGCTGGCAAAGCACGCGCTCGCTCGGCAGCCACTCCTGCCATGTCCCCTTGGAAATGTGCCCGTGCAGCTCCGAAGCCACCTGGCTGGAAACCGTTCTCATGGGGATCAGCGTCATAACACCAGGGAGAATAATGAAGTTGCAATTGGATCTCCAAGCTTACGCCGGGAGGTTGTTTTTTTATACCACATGTTGCTTCTTGCGTCCAAGGCAAAACCTGATGACGTGACCGGCATTCCGTTTCCTTGCCCTGTGCCTGGCATCAAACCCTGCTGCCGATAATTGCGCCATGACTGCCCCCGAACTTCTCAAAGCTCTTCGCGCCGGAAAACGCGCTTACGGTTCCCTGATCGTCTCAGATTCCCCGCGGTGGCCCGCTGCAGTGGCCAAAATCGGACTTGATTTTGTTTTCATCGACACCGAGCACATCGCCCTGGACCGATCGGTCTTGTCCTGGATGTGCCAGACGTATGCCGGTTTGGGTCTCGCTCCGATCGTGCGCATTCCCGCGCCGGATCCCTATCAGGCATGCATGGCTCTCGATGGGGGAGCGGCGGGCGTGGTGGCTCCGTATGTGGAGACAGTCGAACAGGTGAAAGCTTTGTGCGGCGCCGTCAAACTTCGTCCGATCAAGGGCCGCCGCCTGCAGCGCGCCTTGGAGGGAACGGAACAGCTGGAACCCGGCCTTTCGGAATACCAGCGTTCCAATAACAGCGACAATCTCCTCGTCATCAACATCGAGAGCCGCCCCGCCATCGAGAATCTCGACGCACTGCTCTCTGTGGAAGGAGTGGATGTGGCCTTGATCGGACCGCACGACCTGTCCTGCAGTCTGGGAATCCCGGAAGCCTACGAAGATCCCCGCTTTGAAGAAGCCGTGCTTTCCATCATCCGCAAGGCCAGGTCACACGATGTGGCCGCCGGCCTTCATTCCTGGATGGGCCTGCAACGCGAACTCGCCTGGGCTCGTGCCGGGCTGAACTTCCTGATTCACAGCGCGGACATTATCGCCATGCGCGAGGCTCTCGGCGATGAGTTGGCCGAGCTGCGCCGCCAACTGGGCGACCACCCCGCGGCCGCCGGCGGCGGGGCTGACAACATTTGATCCTAACCCGGGCTAAGTGAACAGTGTTGGGGCCAATCAGGACCGCAGTGCCCGACGACGAGGAGAGTCCCGGAGAGCAGATCGGCGCAGCCGCCGGGCGAGAGGTTTTTCCGGACAAAGGTCCGGTGCAGTTTTTCCGCACGGTCAAACCATCCGTCGCAGGTGCAGCCGCCCGCCTTGAGGAATTCCGAAGCGGCCCGGCGCACGAACGACGCCGCCCCGGAACCTCCACGGAAGATGACATTGGTGTCCTCCGCAGCTTCCATCAGAGCGAAGAGGGTATGGATGCGGGCGGCATGGAGGTCCATCCCCGATGCCAGCGCTTCGCGATAAACGGGCACGCCGGTTTCAAAAACACCCGGGAAGCCGCGGGCAGCTTCCGCCCTGGCTCCGCCGGCTCCCGTGGTCTTGCGGACGAGTGCCCCGTGGCTCGACGCGGGGTCGCCGGATAAGGCGTGGCATCGCAAAGCCTCACCCCATGTTTCGAGGAGCACCCCGCGCACGCCGACCGGGGTCAATCCCAGGGGTGGCTCTTCCGCGGATTCCGCCCGCGCCAGGGCGGCGATGAGCATTCCGAGTGTGAAGATAGCGCCACGATGGGTATTGACCCCGCCTGTGACGCCCAGCATCTCGCGCTCGGCGGCGAAACCGAGCGGGATGAGGGAGATCACAAACGGACGGGCCTCGCGGCCGGCAGCGGCGATGGCAGCGAACGGGTGGAGCAGCGTCTTTGCGGACCGGCACATGAGATCGAAATCCATGTCGGTGTGCGCGCCCGAATCCACCCGGCTGACGAGGCCGGGCTTGGGATAGGCTTCGAGCTCCTGCAGCAGGGCGGACACCGCGTTACGGGCCAGGGAAAGGTCTTCGGCTGCGAAAGCCCCGGCAGGATCCGACGATGCCGTCATTTCCACATTTCCTCCCTTCGGATCATCCGGAGTGCCCCGATGGATTTGAAAAGGAGCGCGGGTTCGCCGCTGAGATATTCCCGCCAGTGGACTTCGCCAAGCCCTGGAAAGGAAAGTTCTCCGTCGAGTGTGAACGGGCAGTCCGCCGCCTCACGCTGCAGAAAGGCTGCGGCATGGTCGGCGCCGGCTTCGGAAGCGACGTCGATGAGAACATCAAGATCGGAAGACGCGTTCACATGCGGACCGCCGGTGAGAGTCTGCCACATCCAGCTTCCAAAAACGCGGACATCGAGCCCGGCGTCCGCTGCCGCATTCGAGAGGCGGGTGAAAGCGTCCGGCCGGAGTGCAGCGACTTCCTCCAGCATCGGCGGACGGGACACGCGCACGATCTCCTCGTGCCCCGCCTGCACGGCGATGCGGCGCGGACGCAGCCCGGGGGCCGGCCAGCAGAATCCAAGCGAAAGAAGATCGCTTCGCTGACGGCAAACGACAAACGGATTCCCGTCCGCATGCCACTGATCAACCAAGGAACCATCCTGTTTCAGGTCCGGCTGCGGAGTATGAGACAACCACACCAGCGCGTGGCGGCGCAGCCGGGTCACTTGGCCGACTCGGCGAGGACGCGGTTCCGGACGTCGAGGGCGAGCTTGCGGCCGCCGCGCTTTTTTCCAAGGGCCGCGCGATTGTCGTCCGTGGTGGCGGAAGCAATGGCGGCGGCGAGTTTTGCCGGAAAATCGTCGGCGCTCGCCCAGACGTCTTCGACTCCGCCGAGCAGAGCGAACGGCTTGGCCCCGAATTCGAGCGCGGGCATCGTCTTGGAAAGTTTTTCGAGCGTGGGAGCCGGGATCTTGGTGACGGCTGACATGGCATCAATTGGCATGAGCCCGACGGTGGCCGACTCGAGCGCGTCAATGCGGTCGCCAAACATGCCGTAGCAGATGAACGCGCCCCCGATGGCCTTTCCGGTGGCGACGGTGATGAGCTTGTGTCCGTTTTGCCGCGCGAGTTGCAGGCAGCCCAGGAGGTGCCCGAAATAGCTGGCCAGCCCGAGCATCTCGGCGGTCCGGTTCGGTTCCTGTCCGGCGCTGTCAACGAGCATGACGATCGGCGCTTTGCGGTGGTTTTCGATGCAATCGATCACATGCGCGGCCAGCCGGAGCGCGGCGGCATTGTCGATGTAGGTGCCGTCGCAGGTGCCGAACACGCAGACTTCCCGGCCGCCGACTTCGGCATACCCGGTCATCAGTTTATCGCCGACGACAATTCCTTTCGCCGACTTCCCAAAAAATTTCTCCAGAAGGTTTTTCATTTCTTTTTTGCGAGGGCGGCGAACTCCGTGGCCGAGGCGAGCGTGGCCCGTGCGACGTCCGCGATGCCGAGGGCTTTCCAGATCGCATCCGGGTCGGGGGTTTTCCCGAATGTTTTGAGCCGCTTCTCCAACTCTTGATGGCGGGCTTTCAGGCCCTTGAGGGTGAGCGGGCAGGATTTCGCGAGCAGCTTTTTGATCGCGGCTGCGACCGAGACCGCCTCGTCGTCGGCAAGCACATCGGCATCTCCGAGAAGATACTTGGTTTTCCCTCCGCTGGTCTTCCAGACGAGCGCGCGATCCGAGGAATCATAGGCCTGCTTGCCCATCCATTTTTCGATGACGATGGGGCCGGAAATCCCGAGCCGTCCGTGTTCTGTCATGATACGGAAATCGCAGCAGGCGGTGAGGATCCCCATCCCGCCGTAGGCCCCGATGTCGGAGCCGATCACCGCAATCGTCGGCACACGCTTGGCCCGGCATTCAAAGACAGCACGCATCGCCTCGGAAATCGCGATTTCCCCGGACGAGCCCTCGTGCAGGCGCACCCCGCCGCTCTCGACAATCAAGACACACGGGATGCCGTCGCGCGCGGCGGCTTGGAGGATGCCGGTGAGCTTGGCCCCGTGAACCTCGCCGACCGAACCGCCGACAAATTGCCCGACCTGGGCGGCAAGATAAACCGGCTTGCCTCCGATTTTGGCGCGTCCGATCACCAGGCCGTCATCGAAGGAAACCGGGATGTCGAGCTGGGGCAGGTAGGGGCTCATCACGCGTGCCGGGGGCGGCAGATATTCGGTGAACGAGCCCGGATCAACAAGCGAGGCGAGACGTTGCCGCGCGGTCTGTTCGTGGAAGAGGTGGGCGCGGCTCATGGCGTTTTATTGAGAAGGTGGCCGTAGGCCTGCCGCAGGCGGAAGGTCACTACGATCGGGGCGGCCCCCTGATCGTGGATCGTCACTTTCGTTCCCCCGACCGGATAGTTCGCGGCAAAGTCCCCGAGGGCGGCAAGCCATGAGTCTTTGTATCCCGGGATCGAGGATTCCACATGGCAATCCATCTTGTCGGGGGTTTGGGGGTTGCGCTCGAAGAGGACTTCCAGATTCCCCGAACCGACCACGCCGGCCAGTGCCCACCGTTTGCCGCGCGGCCAGGCGAGCGGTTTCGAGGAAAAGACTTTGTCGAATTTTTCCATACGGGTCGTTGGTTACCAGTCCACAAATTGCGCGGGCGGGTCGTAGAGCCCGCCGGACCAGCGGACGAGTCCCTTGATGTCCTGGGCAGCGAGGAGGCTGCGGCTCACGTCGGAGGGAGAGACCCCCACATCTTCCGGCAGACGGATGATCCCGCGGGATCGGAGCTCCTGCGTTTCGCGCTTCGAGCGTTTCAAGCCGACCGGCGTGTAACCGGCAACCCCGCGGATCGCGGCCCGGCGCTCCTCGATCGTCCGGCAGGCGGCGAGATTGGCAATCCCCTCCTCGGTCACGACATGGGTGACATCGTCGCCGTAAATCATCACGGGCGCGACCCCGTGCAGGGCTTTTTTGATGCTCGGGGCCCGGGCATCGAGCTCTTCAACAAATGTCGGCACGCGACCGGACTGGAAGGTCTCGGCGAGCTGGACGACGAGCTTGCGCCCGGGAATCGAGCCCGGCCCGGGATTCGACTCGGCCCCCGCCTTCAGCCATGCCTTTGTCGGATGCCGGCGCCCCATCGGCTGGCACCCCATGTTCGGCGCACCTCCGAAACCCGTGATCCGCTTTTTGGAGACGGTCGAAGAGTTGCCATTGACATCGATCTGCAGGGTGGCCCCGATGAACATGTCCACTCCATAGTGTCCGGCGAGCTGGCCCATCGCCCGGTTCGAGTGGAAGCTTCCATCGCGTCCGGTGAAGAAAACATCCGACCGCGCGGCGGTGTAGCGTTCCATTCCCACTTCTCCACCGACCGAGAACACGCTTTCGACCCAGCCCGACTCGATGGCGGGAATCATCGTCGGCAGCGGGTTGACCATCCAGTATTTGCAGATCTTTCCTTTCAGTCCGAGTTGTTCGCCATAAGTCGGCAACAACAGCTCGATCGCGGCGGTGTTGAACCCGACCCCATGATTGAGCGACTGGACCTCGTAGTTCTCATAGATGCCGCGGATCGCGATCATCGCCATCAGGATCTGCACGTCCGTGATCGCCGCCGGATCCCGCGTGAAAAGCGCGGTGAGATGCATCGGGTAGGGCGCCTCGACGATCAGATCCACTTGGTCGGCGGGGATGTCGATGCGGGGGAGCGAGTCCACGATCTCGTTGACCTGCGCAAAAACGATGCCGTCCGAGAACGCCGTCGGCTCGACGATCGCGGGCGTTTCCTCGGTGTTGGCCGCAAGGAACAAGTTGCCCGCGCGATCCGCCTGCACGGCTGCGATGAGCGCCACGCGCGGTGTCAGATCCACATAATAGCGCGAGTAAAGCTCGTTGTAGGTATGGATCGCCCCCAACGGAAACTTTCCCTCCGCAAGCAACTGCGCAACCTCCTGGCCCTGGGGCCCGGCGTAGCAGAAGTCCACCTGCCGGATGACTCCCTTCTTGAAAAGCTCGATGTGCGCCGGAAGCGTGATGCAGGACATCACAAGGTGGATGTCCCGGAAGTCTTTCTTGTCGAGCGATGCCAGTTGGTTGGCCAGAAAATCCGCCTGCTTCTGATTGTCACCCTCAAGGCAAAGCCTGTCACCCGGCTCGATGATGCGCCTCAGAACCTCGGGGACGTTTTTTGAAGAAACAAACTTCCCATCGGCAAGCCTGCCAACGCGACGCATTCGTTCCTCTTTGTTGCGACGGCGGGCACTGTGGATAGCCGGTGGCATTCGCGGCATGATTCGACAGGTTGTTTCCTGTGGCAAGATCTTTTCCTTGGGGAGTATGTTGCTCTAAAATGGCCCCTCTTCGTCCCCTCCCCGTGCAGGCAGCCCGACATCCCACGTCTCCATGAGGTTTTCCGGGACTTCGGAGAGGAAGCGGGACGGCCGCTGGAACCTCTCGCCGTAGCCCGCGTTGAGGCGGAGCTCGGGGTAGGTCAGGTAGAGCTCGTCCTTGCAGCGGGTGATGCCGACATAAAAGAGCCGCCTCTCCTCCTCGACCGCCTCCGGGCTCTCCAAGCTGCGGGCGCTTGGGAACATCCCGTCGGCCAGCCAGATGAGGAAGACGACCCGCCATTCGAGGCCCTTTGCCTGGTGCAGCGTCGAAAGCGTGATCTTCCCGGAGTCCGCCTCGCCGGCAAAGGCGTCGGCGGTTTCCACCCCGCCCAGGAGCGCGAGCTGGGAAAGAAACTCCTCGGTCGAGCCAAACTGTCCGGCATATCCCGCGAGCGTTGCGAGGTCGTCACGACGGGCCTCGTAATTCGGGAACTTCGCCTTCATATGGTCGTCGTAGAATGCAAAAAGCACGCACTCGATCATGCGGCCCGGCGGCAGCGGCCCGGCGGCGGGAACCAGGTCGGAAAGCGTGTGGACGAACTGCGCCCATGCCTTGGAGGATTTTGCCGGGACTTTGAGGGCTTCCATCCGGGAAAATCCGGTCCCTCCCACAAGCGCGGCAGCGGTTTGCGTCCAGAGGCTCCCGGCGGTTTTGTTGCCGATCCCGGGGAGCAGGCGGGCCATGCGCTGGAAGGCGACCTCGTCGCGCGGGTTCATCGCAAACTTCAGGAATGCGGCGACGTCCTTGATGTGTGCCTGCTCGAAGAACCGGAGCCCGCTGGTGATCGAGAACGGGATTTCGCGGCGCGTGAATTCCATCTGGACCTCCATCGAGTGGTAGTGCGCCCGGTAAAGCACCGCCATCTCGTGCAGTCCGATCCCCTCGTCGCGGAGTTCGAGAGCCCGCTGCGCGACAAACGCGGCCTGCTGGGTGCTGGTGGACAGGCACACGAGGGCCGGCCGCACGGGATGGGATTTGCGGATCGCCGCAAGGTTTTTTGGGAACTGCCTTTCGTTTGCCAGGATCGCCGCGTTCGCGAGATCGAGAACTTCCGGGACGCTCCGGTAGTTGGTTTCGATTTTATAGATCGTCGCCCCGGCATGCCGCTCCGGGAACTTGAGGATGTTCTCGCAGTTCGCGCCGCGCCACGAGTAGATGCTCTGCGCGTCGTCGCCGACCACCATGATGCTGCCGTGCTTGGCGGCGATCCGGTCCACCAGATCGGCCTGGATCAGGTTGGTGTCCTGGTATTCGTCCACCAGCACATGACGGAACTGCTGTTGATACTGCGCGGCGACATCCTCATTCGTGAGAAAAAGTTCGAGCGTCTTGCAGAGCAGGTCGTCGAAATCCATCGAGTTGGCCCGCTTTTTTGCCGCCTCGTAGAGCCCTTGGACACGCTCGATTTCGGCTTCGAGCGGGATGAAGTAGCGGTATTTTTCCCCGAGCACTTTCCGGACCGGTGATCCGGTGTTGATCGAGTAGCTGAAAATATCCGCAAGCACCCCGGCCTTGGGAAAACGACGGTCGCCCGAGGAGAGCCCCTCGCGGGCGAGGATGCCGGCGACGAGATCCTCCTGGTCCTCCCGGTCCATGATCGTGAACCCCCGGCGGAATCCGATCCGCTCGGCGTGGACCCGCAGGATCCGGTTGCCGATCGAGTGGAACGTTCCGCCCCAGACCCCGTCGCCGCCGCCGGGAACGAGCGCACGCACGCGGTCGAGCATCTCGCGGGCCGCCTTGTTTGTGAACGTGAGAAGCAGGATCGAGCGGGCCGGCACCCCCTGCGCGAGCAGCCAGGCCACCCGGTAGGTAAGCGTCCGGGTTTTTCCGCTCCCAGCCCCCGCAATCACAAGTGCCGGGCCGGGCGGAGACGTTACCGCCGCGTGTTGCTCCGCGTTGAGCTCTCCTGCAAAATCAATCTGGAGGCCGTCGCCCGGAACATCGAGTGTGTAGGCTCTTGCCACGGGTCACTCGGCTCCACGGATCCGGAATTTTTCGACCGATCCGGGAGGGATCCCGAGCCCGTGGGCCAGGAGCGCGAGCGACTCATCCCAGACCCGGCTTTTCGACCCGCCGAGCACGATGGCGATCATGTTATGTCCGTTGTAGGTCCCGCTCGAGATCAGGCAGTGGCCGGCCTTCTCGGTGTAGCCGGTCTTCATGCCATTGCAGAACGAATAATTGCGGAGCACGCGGTTCGTGTTCTTCAGCGTGACGGTTTTCCCGGTGGTGAAACGGAACTCGTAATACTTTGTGTTCATGATCTCGCGGAGCGTGGGAATCTGGTAAACCGCGCGGGCGACGCGCGCCATATCCCGGGCGGAGGAATATTGATTGTCGGCGGGAAGACCGTTCGGGTTCACAAAATGCGACGCGTAGCCGCCGAGCCTTTGCATGGTCGCATTCATGCGGTCAGCGAATGCCGGGACGCTACCCGCATTGTCGCGGGCCAGAGCGCGGGCCGTATCGTTGCCGCTCTTGATGAGCAGGGCGTGGAGAAGCTGGAGGCGGCTGTACCGCTGTCCGGGCCGGACATAAATCTTGGTCGGCTCGACTGCCGTGTCGATGTCCTTGATCGTGACCATTTCGGAAAGGCCGCCGGCATTCGCAACGATGAAGGCGGTGAGAAGTTTCTGGGTGCTGGCCACCGGTCGCTGCTCGTCAGGATTTTTTTTGAAGAGAACCTTTCCGTTGTCGGCGTCGAACAAAATCGCGGAGCGCGCCGAGATGGCGGGGGGCTCGGCGGCAACAAGCGTTGCCGCCACAAAAACGAAAGGCAGGAGAAGATGCGGAAATTTCATGTGCGGGACACTACCTTCCGGGGGGCTCGGGTTTAAGCACTTTTTCGATGGAAGCGTCTTTTTCTGCGCCGAGTTCGAGCGCGCGGTAGTAGTGGCGCCGGGCAAGTTCGATGGCGGGAGGCTTTCCCTCGAGGTAAAATGCCGCGAGGTTGTAGTGGGCGTCGGCATAATCCGGATCAAGCTCCACCGCCCGGCGCAGTTCGGACTGCGCCCCGTCAATCCACCCCTTGCGCCCGATCACGACCCCGAGAAAATTCCTGGCGCGCGGGTTGCGCGGGTCCTGCACGACCGCCTGCGCGAGCGCGGGGAGCGCGTCGTCGAACTTTTCCCGGTCCATGTAGATCATCCCGAGTGTCAGCCATGCCGCGGGGTTTTCCATGCGGAGCGACACCGCCTTTTTCAAAAGCTCTTCCGAACGGGCGGGGTTCCCGGAGTAAAATTCGACCACCCCGAGATTCACGAGCCCGACCAAACTGTCCGGAACAAGATCCAGGACCCGCTGGTAGGCCTTGCGGGCGGCGGCGTAGTCTTTCCGGAGGAATGCGCCGTTGCCCTCCGCCGCGGCCTCGCGGGCGATCTCGGGAATGAATTTTCCGTCGGGCGGGCTCTGCGCGGGCAGCGCGAACGGCGCGCCCGCAAGCAACCCCGCACAAAGGGCGGCGCGCCATGCCGGAGAACGCATCATTTGCCGGAGAGTTCCCTCGCCCGTTCGGTGCCGGCCGCCACCGCCTCGAGAAACACGCTGTGCATGGCATGAGCCTCCAACTTGCGGAGCCCGGCCATCGTCGTCCCCGCGGGGCTCGTGACCATGTCGCGCAGCACGGCCGGATGCTCGGCGGTCTCGGCGACCATCCTGGCGGTGCCGAGCACGGTCTGAACGGCAAGATCCAGAGCAAGCTTGCGCGGAAGCCCGCAGGCCACCCCTCCATCGGCGAGCGCCTCGATCACAAGATAAATGTAGGCCGGTCCGCTGCCGCTGAGCCCGGTGACCGCGTTCAGCAATTTCTCCTCGACAGAAAAAACCGAGCCGATGCCGGAAAAAACGCTCTCCGCGAGCGATTTGTCGCCGGGAGTCACCGCCTCCGCGCAGGCATAGGCCGTGGCGGAGCAGGCAACCATCGCCGCGGCATTCGGCATGGCGCGGATGACGCGTGCCTTCGGGGCAAGCGCCGCGAGCGAGGAAATGGGCACCCCGGCGACAATCGAGACGAGCAGCTTCCCGTCGAGCGCGGCACCCGCCTGCGCCACAGCCTGCCCGACATCCGCAGGCTTCACGCACAGCAGAACGGTCGGGGCAAACGCCGCCGCCCCGGCATTCGACGGGACCACGTTCACCGACGTCGCCTCGCGCAGGTGCGCCAGCAATTCCGGCTCCGGACAGGCAACCATGATGTCCGACGGCGCACACACCTTGGAACGAAGCATTCCCTGAATGATCGCAAACGCCATTTTCCCCGCTCCCAAACACGCATATTTCATGGGCGGCACGGTAGCAGTGGTCGGGCACCAGCGCGAGCGCCGATTTTCGAGCCGTCTCAAAAGGCCAGTCCCGGGTTTCCCGCATGGAAAAGGATTTCTCCGGCTTTCAATCCGTCGCGGGGTCGCCCGGCGGCGGGGAATTGTATTCGACTCGCGGGCGGCCATGAGTCAGAATGCCAGACCTTATGAAAACCGTCCGCATCGTCGAACAGCTCGCCATTTTCATCGCCAACAAGCCCGGCACACTCGCCGAGGTTTGCGATGCGCTGGCCGAGGACAAAATCAACATCTACGGCCTCACGGTTTCGGATACGGTGGATCATGCGGTGGTCCGGATGGTGGTGAGCGACACGCGGCGCGCGATCGCTCTTCTGGAGGCACATGGAACGCTGGTGATCGAAAACGATGTCATCATGATCGAGAATGACAATCGTCCGGGCGGGCTCTCGCGGATCGCGAAGGCCCTCGCGACGACAAAGGTCAACATCGAATACGCCTACCTTGCCACCATCCCGGCGGCCAGGAAGGGCCTCCTGATTCTTCGCGTGAGCGACGTGAAAAAAGCGTTGAAGGTTTTGTCCAATCCCGCCATGGGATTATAGCGTTCCCCACGGGACCGGTCCGCCGGAGGTGTTACCAAATCCATGCACGCCAAACTTGAAGCAATCCTCTCAGGACTGGGCTTGGACGCATTGCTGCCTGCTTTTCTCGGGCACAAAATCGACGACCGGCTGCTCGCGGAACTCAACGATCACGACCTGAAGGAAATCGGGGTCGAAATGATCGGCGACCGGAAGCGGCTTTTGATGGCCTTTGCGCCCGGAAGCAAAATGGGATTTCCCGTCAAGGCAAAAGCTGCCCCGGCGTTGACTCCCGCCCCGCAGGAGCTCCCGGGAGGCACGCGCGATAAAAACCCGCTTCTCGCATCCCAAACGCAACCTTTCGTCAACAGCCTGGGCATGCCGTTTGTGCCGATTCCGCTCGGCAAGACGTTGTTTTGCGTCTGGCAGCTCCGCATCAGGGATTACAGGCAGTATTGCGTGGAGTCCGGAGCCGCGATGCCGGAGGCGGATTTTCCCCAGGAGCCGGATCATCCGGTGGTAAATGTCCGGTGGCACGACGCCCGTCTCTTTTGCGAATGGCTGACCAAGCGCGAGGCCGGGATGATTCCCGGGAGCATGATCTACCGGCTCCCGCGGGACGAGGAATGGAGCGTGGCGGTCGGGTTGCCGCATGAGAGCGGCGCAACGCCCAAGGCGTGCAGCGGGGTTGCCGAGGGCTATCCCTGGGGAGGGACGTTCCCTCCGCCGCCGGATGCGGGAAATTACCACTCACGGTTTGGTTGCGGATTTCATGACACGTCGCCCGTGGGGAGTTTCCCGCCCAACAAGCTCGGCATTTGCGATCTCGGGGGAAATGTCTGGGAATGGTGCATTGACCAGTATGAGAAGAGCGAAGACCAGCGTGTCGTGCGGGGAGGCTCGTGTTTCAATGATGATCCGGAATTTCTCATGTCCTCCGCCCGCAACCATTTCGCTCCCGATCACGCACAGAACAACGTGGGCGTCCGGATCGTTTTGACGACTTCGGCCGGGCTCGACCTCTGGCATAGAGGCTGAGCAACATGCACGCCGGATTCCCCTCCCCATGCGTGTTCTCGTTCCCGAGCTTCTCGATTCGCTGGACCCGGAAGATCCGGATGCGCTACGCAGCCGAAGGGACCTCAGGCGGCTGGATGGTCTTCTTGGCGGCTCACGGTGGATTGTCCGCTCTGCCCGTTGTCATGTGACAGCCTCCCGATCAGGTTTTGTGGATTTGGGCGCAGGAGAGGGATTCCTGTGCAGCCGGCTTGCAAGGGAATTCCCCGGGTGCGCGGTGACCGGGCTGGATTTCTCTCCAGCCCCTGCAGGCAGGAATTTCCATTGGGTGCGCGGTGACTTCCTGAAGACCCTGGGCGGGGCGCAGGGCGGAATTGCCGTCGGAAGCCTGATCCTCCACCACTTTTCGCAGGCACAACTCGGAGAGCTGGGAGCGGCGCTCCAGAAATTCCGCGTGCTCCTCTTCTCTGAACCCTGGCGATGCCGCCTGCCTCTCGCTCTCTCGTTTTTCTCCCGGCCCCTTGTCGGTCGGGTGACAAAGCATGACATGCCGGCGAGCATCCGGGCCGGGTTCTGCCGCGGCGAGTTGGCCGGGCTTCTCGGGCTCCACACGAAGGAGTGGAAAGTGAAGGAATCGCTTGGACTGCCGGGCACGATAAGGTTTCACGCATGGCGGGATTGATGAATCCGGTGATGATCGCTGGAGGCGGGCTGGCCGGGCTTTCGCTGGGCGTTGCGCTCCGGCGGCGGGACGTGGAGGTGACTCTCCATGAGGCCGGAAGCTATCCGCGCCACCGCGTCTGCGGGGAGTTTGTCAGCGGCGTCCGCGAGGCAACGCTGCAGCGGCTTGGCATCGCCGCGCACTTCCAGGATGCCGTCCCCCTGACGTCGGCGCGCTGGTTCGATTCCTCCGGCCCGATTGCGGGCATGCGCGTTGAGGCGATGGGGATTTCGCGGTGGCTCCTCGACGACCGGCTCCGGCAGGACTTCCAGGCATCGGGCGGAAGCCTGCACCTGAACTCGCGGGCGGATCCGGGCGAATGCATTGTCTGGGCTGCGGGAAGGGCGAAAACCCGGGGAGACTGGATCGGGCTGAAATGCCATGCCCGGGAGCTTGAGTTGTCGCGGGACCTCGAAATGCATCTCGGACGAAATGGATACGTCGGGCTCGCTCGCATCGGCGGTGGCCTGATCAATGTCTGCGGTCTTTTCCGAAAACAGCAGGGCATCGGCGGGAAGGGGGCGCTCCTCCAATGCCTGCGCTCGGGCGGCTTGGATCGCCTCGCAGAGCGGATCGAGGCGTCGCAGACCGACGCGTTCTGCGCCGTGGCGGGATTCCGTTTCGGCCGCCAGCCGGGCCCGGAGTTTTCCATCGGCGATGCCGCGCGGATGATTCCGCCATTTACCGGAAATGGAATGACCATGGCGTTCGAATCCGCAGCCTGCGCGCTGGATCCGTTGCTCGAGTATGCCGCGGGAAAACTGTCCTGGCACGAGGCGGCGGAAGCCACCGCCCGCGCGCAGCGGCTGCGATTCCGCCGGCGCATGGGAGCGGCCCTGGCAATGCAGACGCTCCTTTCCTCCGCGCCGGGCCTTGTCTGTGCCCTCTCCCGGCAGGGTTGCCTCCCCCACCAATTCCTACTACGCCTTGTCCGCTGAAATGTATCTCCAATCCCTCGCCAGCGCCTTTCCTGAATACGTCCTGAGCCAACGCGATTGCTGGGAGCTTTTCCGCGCGACCGGCCGCTTGGACCGCCTGAAGTCCAACTCCCGCGACCTCATGGAAAGAATCCTCCTCGGGCAATCCGGGATCGCGACAAGACGGTTCGCGTGCGGGGATCCCACCTCGCTCTTTGACCTCGACGCCGAAGGCCTGCACCGCGCGTTCGCAGCGGCCGCTCCGGCGCTAGCGGGCAACGCTGTGCGGAAGGCCTGTGACCAGGCCGGCGTGGACGTTCGCGATCTGGATGCCCTGCTGGTTTGCACCTGCACCGGCTACCTCTGCCCGGGAGTTTCGAGCTATGTCGCCGAGGAACTCGAACTTCGCGCGGGAACCTTCCTTCAGGATCTCCTCGGACTCGGATGCGGCGCGGCCATCCCGATGATCGAGGCGGCACGGGGAGTTGTCGCCCTGCGTCCGAGGGCGCTCGTCGCCACCGTGGCCGTCGAGATCTGCTCCGCCGCTTTTTACCTGGATGACGATCCCGGCGTGCTGATCAGCCTCTGCCTGTTCGGCGATGGGGCGGCCGCCGCGATCTGGCGCGGAGAGAATGGCGGAGGGCAGCTGAAAATGGGGAATTTCCGAACCGTCCACTACCCGGAGCACCGGGAGAAAATCCGCTTCGTCAATTCCGGGGGGAAGTTGAAAAACCAGCTCCACAGGTCGGTGCCAACCCTTGCAGCGGCAGCCGTCGCGGAGCTCTTTCAACAACGTTCGTTCGAGCCGGACCGGATAATTTCGCACACGGGCGGACGCGATGTCGTCGAGGAAATCGAGCGTGCGATCCCCGGATTCCCGCTTGCCGAGACACGAAGCGTGCTCCGGGATTTCGGGAACATCAGCAGTCCGTGCGTGCTCGTCGCCCTGGAACGCGCCCTGGAAGCCGGGGACGCGGACAAGCTCTGGCTCACGGCCTTCGGTGCCGGCTTCGCCGCGCACGCATGCGAGCTGCGCCGCTGAGTCGCGCATCCCAAACCGCTGGTTCAAACCGGGGAAATCAGGAGTCCCATGCCATTGGGGGTCGTCTCACAATAGAAACGGCTTTGACAATAGATGTCACGGCCGTGACATCTATTGTAGACTCGCAAAGCGCGTCTTCGTCGGGACGGACCGTGTTTGAACGCTTTTGCAATCGTCAGCTTTCCATCAGGCTGCCAATGGCGGAAGCCCACGTCTTGTGGAGTTCGGCAACCGGCCACGAGAAGCGCTTTCCAGCAGCGGTGATTTCCAGAGTCTTCGCGCCGGTCACCGTGCCAAGCCGGCGGGCCGGGACTCCGCGGGCTTCGAGGAGGTCGAGGACGCCGGCCGCATCGGCCGGTTTTACGGAGAGCACGATGCGGGACTGTGATTCGTTGAAGAGCGGAATCTCGGCGCGCGGGGAAGCCGATGCGATCTCCGCGGTGGCGCCGAAAATCTTGTCTCCGGACATGCAGGATTCCGCGAGCGCGACGGCGAGCCCGCCCTCGGCGCAATCGTGGGCGCTTTTGACAAGGCCCATGCGGATCAGCACGCGAACGGCTTCCTGCACGGCGAGCTCTTTATTGTAATCGAGGCCCGGCGGGGGACCGGCCTTGAGCCCGTGGACAGCAAGGAGGAAATGCGAGGCGCCAAGCTCGTCGCCTGGCTCGCCGACAAGAAGGATTGCGTCGCCCGCGTCCTTGAAGAACTGGGTGGTGATGTGCTTCGGATCCTCGACGATGCCGACCATTCCGACCGTGGGGGTCGGGTCGATGGAGCCCGCCGGGCTTTCGTTGTAGAGGCTGACATTGCCGCCGGTGACCGGAGTGTCGAATGCGCGGCAGGCCTCGGCCATGCCCTCGACCGCCTCGCGGAGCTGGAGGAAATTCTCCGGCTTGTGCGGGTTTCCGAAATTCAGGTTGTCGGTGAGCGCGAGCGGGACGGCTCCCGTGCAGGCGATGTTTCTGGCGGCTTCGGCGACGGCGATCTTTGCGCCCTCGCGGGGATCCTGTCGGCAGTAGATCGCATTGCAGTCGGTGCTCGCGGCCAGGATTTTGTTCGCCTCACGAACGATGAAAACCGCGGCGTCCGAGCCCGGAAGGACGGTCGCCCCGAGGCGCACCATGTGGTCGTATTGGCGCCAGACCCAGCGCTTGGAGGCGATGCTCGGGTGGGCGAGCAGGGCCGGCAGGGCCGCGGTGCAATCCGCCTCGGGAATCTTCGTGAGATCGAGCGGAGGAACGGGAATTTTTTCGGCGGCCTCGCGCGAATAGAGCGGCGCATCGTCGGCGAGCTTGCGGGCAGGGATCTCGACGGCGACGGAATCCCCCTCGCAGACGCGCATCATCCCGTCGTCGTTCACGACACCGACTTCCGCATAGGGCAGGTCCCATTTCTCAAAAATCGCGCGGACCTTTTCCTCCTCTCCCTTTTTGACGATGACGAGCATGCGTTCCTGGGACTCGGAAAGAAGGATCTCGTAGGGAGTCATCCCGGTCTCGCGCTTCGGGACGAGGTTGACGTCGATCTCGACGCCTGTGCCGCCGCGGCTGGCGGTCTCGCAGGTCGAGCAGGTGAGCCCGGCGGCTCCCATGTCCTGGATCCCCGCGACGCAGCCGCTGGCGAGGAGTTCGAGGCAGGCCTCGAGGAGAAGTTTTTCGCGGAACGGGTCTCCGACCTGGACAGCCGGGCGGTCCTCCTTCGATTCCTCGGTGAGCTCGCGCGAGGCGAAGGCCGCGCCCGCAAGCCCGTCGCGCCCGGTCTCGGCGCCGACGTAGAAGACCGGGTTTCCGATCCCTTCCGCCGCGCCGCGCGCGATCTGCTCGTGGCGCAGGATGCCGAGGCAGAAGACATTGACGAGCGGGTTTCCCGCATAGCTGTCGTCGAAACAGACCTCTCCGCCGATCGTGGGGATCCCGATGCAATTTCCGTAGTGCGAGATCCCGGCGACGACGCCCGCGAAGAGCCGCCGGTTCGTGCGCCCCTCGGCCGAGTCGCCCCGGATGTCGCCGAATCGGAGCGAGTTCATCGAAAAGACCGGACGCGCGCCCATCGTGAAAATATCGCGGATGATCCCGCCAACCCCGGTCGCCGCGCCCTGGAACGGCTCGACCGCGCTCGGGTGGTTGTGGCTCTCCATCTTGAACGCGATCGCCCAGCCGTCGCCGATATCGATGACCCCCGCATTTTCCTCGCCCGCCTTCACCAGCACCCGTGGGCCGGTCGTCGGGAATTTTTTCAGCTCGAGCTTCGAGTTTTTATACGAGCAATGCTCGCTCCACATCACCGAAAAAACCCCGAGCTCGGTGAAATTCGGATCCCGGCCGAGGATCTCGCGGATGCGCTGGTACTCGTCCGGCGTGATGCCGTGCTTGGCGATGATTTCGGAGGTGATTTCAGGCATGGGAAGAGAGAAGATTGAACCACGGAGGTCACGGAGGACACAGAGGGAAGATTAAAGGGAGAGGCGTTTGATGCCGTTTTTGAGCAAGGGAACGTTGAAGTTGATGAGGAGGCCGGTCTTTAGAGAGGATAATTTGCAAAAACCTCCGTGGTTATTTTCATCCGGCAATCATGCTTTGGAAGATGGCGAACCCGTCGGTGCTGCCGAGCAGCGGGTCACAGGCGCGTTCGGGATGGGGCATGAGGCCGAAGACGTTCCCGGCCTCGTTGCGGATGCCGGCGATATTGTCGCGCGAGCCGTTCGGATTGGATTCCTCCGACGCGCGGCCCTGGTCGTCGCAGTAGCGGAGGAGAACCTGCCCGTTGGCCCGCAGGCGGTCGAGCGTCCGGTCGTCCGCGAAGTAGCACCCTTCGCCGTGCGCGATCGGGATGTTCAAAATCTGCCCGGTCCATGCGGCGTTTGTGAACAGCGTGTCGTGGAGCTCGACGCGCAGGCGGACGTGCTCGCACACGAAGTGCAGATCCCGGTTCCTCACGAGCGCGCCCGGCAGGAGTCCGCTCTCGCAGAGGATCTGGAAACCGTTGCAGATCCCGATCACCGGTCCGCCGGATGCCGCAAACTCCTTCACCGGATTCATGATCGGGGAGAACCGCGCGATCGCCCCGCAGCGCAGGTAGTCGCCGTAGGAAAACCCTCCGGGAATGACCACGGCATCAAAGCCGGCCAAGGAGGTGTCTTTGTGCCAGACATAGTCGGCCGAAGCACCGGGGATCGCGTTCAACGCATGCACGCAATCCTGGTCGCAGTTCGAACCCGGAAATCGAAGGACGGCAAATTTCATTTAGTGAAAATCAGTGCCTTTTAGTGGTTGAGAATTTTCAGCTCGTAATCCTCGATGACCGGGTTCGAGAGGAGGTCGCGGGCGATCTCGTGGAGGAGCGCCTCGTTGGCGCCATCGGGAAGCTCGATTTCGATGATCTTCCCGATTCGGACACGCCCGACATTTTCCATGCCATGGTGGCGCATGGCTTCGGCGGCGGCGGCGCCTTGCGGGTCGAGGACGGAGGGCTTGGGCATGACGGTTACGAGGGCTTTCATCACGGCGAGGGTTTCGTTTTGGAGGGCGGCGGACAAGCGGAATTTTTTATTTTGCGCGAACGGAGAAAAAAAATCGCTCCCGCGAGGGCGGAGCCGACCAGGCAGGCGATGGAAAAAACCTCGCCATTCCGCGCGTAGAAGGTGGGCTTGACGGACTGCGGAGCGGAGACTTTGCCGAAGAGCACCCCCTCGACAAACGTGTCTCCTCCTTCTGTCTGCAAGGTTTCCCGAACCATTCCGAAGCGGTCCACCATGCAGGTGACCCCGGTGTTGGCCGAGCGGATCATCGGGATTTTATTCTCCGCGCAACGGAAGACCGCGTGCGCGAGATGCTGCCGCGACCCGGCGCTGTCGAGGAACCATCCGTCGTTGGTCACGACCGCGAAGACCTGCACGCCCCGCAGCGCGAACTGCCGGGCCAGGTCGCCCAGCACGTCCTCGAAACAGATCAGCGGCCCGATTTTCACCGGCTTCGCAGCCATTTCAAAGACGACCGGATACGGGCCGGCGTCGAAGTCGCCGGGCACAAGGTCGCCAATGATCCAGGCGAAAAGCGGGAACGCGTGCCGGAGCGGGATGTATTCGCCGAACGGCACGAGGTGGATCTTGTGATACATCTGGGCCGATTTGCCGTGCTCGCTCAGCAGCGCGACGGAGTTGTAATCCCCCTGCTCGCTCAGGTGCACGGTCCCGAGCAGAAAGTCCCCTTCGTGCTTCTCAGCCAGCGAGCGCACGGCCTCCCATGTCTCCCGGTCATTGAAAAGCGGCCGCGGGGTTGCGGATTCCGGCCAAAGGAGGAGGTCCGGCCGCATTGCGAGCGCAGCCTCGGTGTGGCGGGCATAACTTGCGAGCACGTCGGCTTCCTGCCCCATGTCGTTCCGCACGTTCTGCGGGATGTTCGCCTGAACGGAAGCGAAGGTGAAATCGGTCGCGGCGGGCGCGGGCGCAAACATCTCCCGGATCCCGTATCCCCATGCCAGCGTCACAAGCGCCACCGTCAGAGCAAAGTCGTAATGCGGACGCCGGGCGCCGATCTTGATTTCCAAAAGCACGCGCTTCACCGTCGCCACGAGCATCAGGTTCACGATCAACACGAGAAAGGAAATCCCGCCGACTCCGGTGATGTCGGCGATCTGGATGAGCGGGATGTTTTTCCCGAGCGCGATCCCGGCGGAGTTCCATGGAAACTGCGGGAAGAGGACCCCGCGCAGCCATTCGAGGGCAACCCACGCCGCCGCCCCGAGCACACAGGCCCGCAGGTTGTCGGCCGAGCCCAGCCAGGCCGGACGTCCAGCTTCGCCGCGCGGCTTTGCAACCGTGCCGAGAAAAACCGCCCAGACCGCCGGATACACCGAGAGATAAAGCGAGAGGGCGACCCACCCCGGCACCGTCAGTGTGGTCAGCCAGAACAGGCTCCCTCCGAAATACGTGGCCCCGAACGCATACCCGAGCCCGGACATCCGCAGCCAATCGCGCCTGGCTGACGGCCCCGGCATCCAAACCGCGCAGACCAATGGAACGAGAGCCACCCAGCAGAGGCTCCCCCAGCCCGCGGGCGCGTAGCAGAGCGCCATCATCGCTCCGCCCGCCAACGACAAAATCCAGGGCCACACCATGGGCTGCACCCTACCTTCCGACAGCGAGCCGCTCGGCGAGCTTGGGCGGCAGGCCGACATCAAGGATCGCCTTTTGCGCGGACGGGAGATCGTAGGGCAACCGCTGCAACAGCACCTCGTTCGCCACCGTGTCGTAAATGCAATAGGCCGCCCTCCAGTCGCCGTCACGGGGCTGGCCGACGCTGCCCACGTTGATCAGAAATTTTTTTCCCGGCTGGAGCTGCAACTTCTGGGTGAGGGGGATCGTTCGCACGCTGCCGTCGCGCATGTAGGCCTTGGGGGCATGGGTGTGGCCGATGAAGCAAAGCGACGTGTGCTGGTAGCTGAAGCTAGCGGCGGCGTCGAGCTGGTTGAAGACATACCCCCATTTGTGCGGGGTATCGAGGGTCGCGTGGACGATCGTGAAATCCCGCACCTGCCGCTGCAGCCGGAGCGTTCTCAGCCAGTCCTTGTCCTCGTCGGGAAGCTGTTCGCGCGTCCAGTTCATCGCCTCTTCCGCAAGGGCGTTGAACCCGTCCTGAAAGCCGAACATCGAAGCCTGCTCGTCGTGATTGCCCTTCACCACCGGGCAGCCGAGCCCGCGCACGATGTCGAGGCACTCGCAGGGGAACGCGTTGTAGCCGACGACGTCGCCCATGCAGACATAGTGCGTGCATTTCTGCTCCTGCGCGTCGGCCAAGACGGCCTGAAGCGCATGGAGATTGGAATGAATGTCACCGAAAATCGCGAATCGCATGAAGGGAGTGGTGGGCCGCGCCGGGCGCGAGGTCAGGGATGATCTAACCTTTCGGATGCGGGGATATCCAGTTTCTTTTCCATCTCTTCCAGAAGATTGATGAGCGTCGGCAGCCGTTGCTTCTCGCCCTGCAGGTAGAGGGCCTTGAGGAATTCGTAGGCCTCGCGCTCGCGACCCGGGCACTTCGCCATCTCGTATCCCGCAAACCTCCGGCAATACTGCGGGGCATCCGGGAACCCGGCCGCCTTCAGAAAGGCCGCCGCCGCCCCGGCGTGGTCCTCAAACTTGTCGCGCAGCAGCACGCCGAGCTGAAGGTAAAGCTGGTAGCGGTCCGGGTTGTTCCGGATCCCCCGCTCCAAAAAATCCTTGCCCAGTTGAAAATACTGGCGCTGGGCACGGATCCGGAGCGCCTCGCTCGGCTGCTTCTCATCCTGCATCGCCGCGACGCTGGCATTCCACGCCATGTGCCAGGCCGCCATGTCCCAGTAGAGAATCGAGCGCGGCTGGAGCGTCGTCACCGTGTTGAAAAGCCCCGCCATGCGCCCCCACTCTGTATTCTCCCAGGCGGAATGCGCCTCGATCCAGAGAAAGGCGGCGAGCGGGGACCGGAACCCGCTCAATGCGGCCAGAAACCCCATCTGCCCGATCTTCTCGCGGAGGTCGAGGTTGAGTTCGGTCGAGCGGAAATGCGCCGCCTTGGCCTCGGCGGCGATCTGCACCTGGATCGGAATGAGCGCCGCCCCGAATACCGCAAGCAGCACGACCGCCGCAATCCGCCGGGCAATCATAGCTCGCGCCCCGAGAACACCATCGCGGCCAGGGCGAAATAAACCGCCACATAGAGCCCGCCGAGCGCCATGACCTGCACGAACAGCCCGGTCGGCACCGCGACCCCGGCGATCACATCATCCACAAAATTGAAGGCCTGGAGGTCGGGAAAAACCAGCGCGACGCCCCCGGCGAGCGCCCGCGTCCACCAGGAAATGTCCCCGCCCGCCAGCCAGTATTCCCGCGCGGTCGCCTGCAGGTGCCCGATGAAATAAAGCGCGGACGCCATCAGGATCGCGAAGAGCCCGGAAGAGGCGAAGGTTGAGAGGAAAAGCGTCATGGCGGCCAGCAGGGCGGACTTCACCAGGATGATCACAATCCCCGGGAAGAGGTTGGCGTTGAAGGTCGAGTTGGTGACCTCTTTCAAGGCGAGAGCCAGGTCCTCCGCGGAGCCGCCCTGAAGCTGGGCGCGCGTCTCGGCGAGCACCCCGCGCTCCTGGAGCCACAGCACCGCCAGAAATAGCCCGGTCATCAGCAGGATCGCCAGCGCCAGCAGAAGAAAGATCCCGATGAGCTTGCCAAGAAGATACGAGAACCGCGGGACCGGCTTCGCAAGGATCGTGTAGATCGTCCGGTCCTCGATGTCCTTCGGCAGAAAATTCGCGGTCGCCAAAATCGCGAGGATCGACGTGAAGACGGACATCGCGCCGAGGGAAATGTCCTTCAGCATCTGGAATTGTTCCTGGAAGGAAAACTTTGCAACGAAGGCCGAGCCCCCGATGATCAGCAGCGCGAAGATGAGCAGAAAGTAAAAGACCTTCATCCGGACCAGTTCGGTGAACGTGTTCAGCCCGATCGCCCATGTGCCTCGAAGTGATTTCACCGCGCCATTATGAGAAATCCGGGGCCGCGTGTCCAGATGCAGAACGGTCAACAGAAGGATTTTTCAGACAATGGTCATGCCGCCTGCTGCGCGGGAGATTTCAGTGCTTTGCAAATTTCCGGGGACGCGCGCGGTGATTCCGGGGGTGCCCTTGCGTTTCCCGCAACCGCTCGACCGCCTTCCTGTGAGGGGTGGGCATGGGCGGGAGGTCGCTGAGCGGGAAGGCGGTCCAGGCTTTCGAGGGTCTGGCCCGGATGACTTCCATGCGGATCCTGTGGCGGGTGACCGCAAACGTGATTTCGAGGAGCGGCTTCGCCCCGGGTCGGGCGCGCGGCAGCAGCCAGAGCCCGCGCCAGCGCGGACCGTCGGAAGGCATGAGGAAAATCGAGTCTCCCCGGATCGCAAAGCCGCGCACATCGCGCTCGTGGAGGAGGGATTTCCGCGGTGGCTTCACCGGAATTTTCTCCGGGGCCTTCGCAAGGCAGAACCTCCGCACCGGGCATACCGTGCAATCCGGAAGGCCGGCCTTGCAAATCGTGGCCCCGAGATCCATCAGCGCGGAGGCGTGGGCGCGCCCGCCGGATTCCGGCAGGAACCCGAGAGCGGTCCGCTCGAGGAACAGCTTCCCGTTTGCGGTGGTCACGGGCTTTTGAAAACCGGTCAGCCGCGCGAGCACCCGGATGATATTCGCGTCGAGCACCGGGACGCACTCGTCGAATGCGAAAGCGGCGATGGCGGCGGCCGTGTAGGGACCGATGCCGGGAAGACGGCGCAGGACCGGCAGTTCGCGGGGAATCTTTCCATCGAACCGCTCCGACAGCTCCCTGGCCGTGCGGAGCAGGTTGCGACCGCGCGAGTAGTAGCCGAGCCCCTGCCAGAGCTTCAGCACATCGTGCTCGTCCGCGCGCGCCAGGGAATGAACGTCCGGGAACGCCCGCATCCAGCGCTCGAAATACGGGATGACCGCCGCAACCGTCGTCTGCTGGAGCATGAATTCGGAAACCATCACCGCATAGGGATCATGCGTCCGCCGCCACGGCAGGTCGCGCCCGTTTTTGCGGAACCACGAGCGGAGCGCGCGATGGAAAGTCTTCGGTATCATCTCGACAGGCTTTGGGGATTACGCACTGAATATGCCGATGTCGCAATCTTTGCATTCGCATACGGCGCTGCTCACGCCGGCGCAGGCCGGACTTCTCAGGGAGGTCCTTGCCGGAGAGGGCTACGAGTTCGAAGACAAGCCGTACATGCTCTACTCGGCGCGGAAGAAAAAGCTCACGATCGCCGTTTACGAAAAGGGTCCGAAGGCGGTGATCCAGGGAAAGGGGATCGAGGATTTCATCATGTTTCTGCTCGAGCCGCGCATCCTCGGCGAGGCGAAGCTCGGGTATGAGGAAGTGCATTCCCCGGAGCTTTTCGAGCCGCATTTCGGCATTGATGAGAGCGGGAAGGGCGACTTCTTCGGGCCGCTCGTGATCGCCGGGGTCTATGTGGATGCGGGCCTGGCGAGGACGCTCCGCGATGCCGGGGTGCAGGACAGCAAGGCGATCGGATCGGACAAGCGGATCCGCAGCCTCGCGGCGGAGATCCGGAAATCCGGCGCGCCGCACAGCGTCGTCACCGTCGCCCCGCCGCGCTACAACGAGCTCCACCGGAAAATGGGAAACCTCAACCGCCTGCTCGCGTGGGGGCACGCGCGGATCATCGAAAACCTTTGCGAGGCCCGCCCGGACTGCCCGCGCGCCCTCTCGGACAAATTTGCCGACGTGCGCGTCCTCGAACGTTCGCTCATGGAAAAGGGACGGAAGATCCGCCTCGACCAGCGCACGAAGGCGGAGTCGGATTTCGCGGTCGCCGCCGCCTCGATCCTCGCCCGGGAAAAGTTCATCGACTGGCTGGAGAAGGCCGGCGGCGCGGCGGGCATCAAGCTTCCGCGCGGAGCCTCGGCCGCCGTCAAGGCCGCGGCCGCCGAACTCGTCGCCCGGCAGGGTGCCGGGGCCCTGGAGAATTTTGCGAAAACCCACTTCAAGACGGCCGGGGAGATTTTGAATTCCCAGGCGGAGTGAAACCGGTGTTGTCCCATCTGTAAGTCTTTGAATCCTAGCCCGGCGATGACGTCATCACACGAAAGCGACTGAACGACTTCGCGGCGGATCACCCGGACTGCATGGCCAGCCTGGCGCAATGGTTCGCCGGGATGCGGGGGAGGAACTTTCCCGACATTCAAGCGGTTCGGTCCGTTTTTCCCCATGCCGACAAGGTGGGGAAGTTCACGGTTTTCAACATCGCCGGGAACAAGGCGCGCATCATCGCCGCCATCCACTACAACCGGGGAAAAGTTTACATCCGCCACGTTTTGACGCATAGTGAATACGACAAAGGAGCTTGGAAAAAATGAGCGCAGCACAACTTGACACCCTCACGCGGAGCTGGACCCCCATCTCCTCGCTGGTTTGCGTCCCCCGCACGGGCGAGGAATACTCGCGCATTGTCTCTCTCCTCGACGAGATCACGGACGAGGTCGGGGAGGACGAAAACCACCCGCTTGCTTCCTTCATGGACGTGCTCGGATCGCTGGTCCACGGCTACGAGGCGCATTCCGTTCCCGAACTTGTCTAACCAGCGCGGATATGAATTCCTTGTCAGTTCGAGAGGAGGGCGAACTGGTCGGGAGCTCAGTTGTAAAGAAATCCTTTACGACTGCCGCCGACACGAATCACGCGACCGACTTCAAACATCTTGACGCGCAAGGAAAACGGCTGAGACGATATTTGGATGAGGGCGGGATCGACGAGCCCGCCGACTTCTCTCGACGGACGCCTCGGCGAGGCTTCCCTACCATCAAAGAAAAACAAGCGGCGAGATGCCGCTTCCACACTCCAAACCGCTCTGAAATGAACCCATGCCTAAAGGCCAAAAGCAACTGAAGCAGAAAGCCCCGAAGACCATCGCCGGAACGCGTTCGTTATCGTCCTTCGTCAAGTCGATCTGCGACATCATGCGGCGGTCGAATTGCGCGAGCGCCCTGCAATACGTGCCGGAGCTGACATGGATTCTTTTCCTGCGCATCCTCGACGCCCAGGAGAAGCGCGATCGTGAGCCTGCCGGGCGGTTGCTTCTCCGGTGCCGGTGCGGCGGTGAAGACGAACCTTCTCTTCTTTACCAAGGGAAAGAAGCCGACGAAGATTTGGTATTACGACCTCACGCATGTGAAGGTCGGCAAGAAGTCGCCGATGACTCTCGCGCATTTCGGCTTCGGCAAAAACGGCGAAGTCCTCGACGACTCCGACCTGCCCGCGACGCTCACCGAAGCATGGACAGATGACGAGAATAGCAAAGGGGAATTCCCCAGCTGCGCCCGCCTGCTAAGAAGGTTGCTCGATTCGTAAATTCCATGCTCTGGATTTCGAACGCCGGCTTTGCAGCGGTTGGAGGGCGAGCCGGAACGGGCGCTTTCCGAGGGCGAGGAATGTCTTCTCGAAGGCTGTTGCGGGACGTTCGATCCCGTCATTCCATGCGACTTCCCTCCAGCCCTCTGCGGTGAGGCATTGCATCCCGGTGAAATAATCGGGATCGTCGGTCATGAGGCGGAGGGTTCCGTCCGGGCGGAGCACGCGGGCGGCCGCGGCGAGAAATCCGCCGGTCACGAGTCTTCGCCAGGCATGGCGTCGCTTCGGCCAGGGGTCGGGGAACGAGACGTGCAGGATGCCGACGCTGGCCGCTGGGAGCAAGTCGCCCAGTGCTCCGGGCCCTTCTCCGCGGATTGCGAGGGCATTCGCGAGGCCCAGCCGCAGGATCCGCGCGTTGCATCTCTCCACCCGGGCGCTCTGACGTTCGATCCCGAGAAAATTCCGCAGGGGAAATCCCCCGGCCATGCCGAGGAGGAACGTCCCGCGGTGGCATCCGAAATCCACCTCCAGAGGAGGCGCGCCCGCAGACAGCCAGGCTTCCGGAACAGTGGGATCGTTGGACATTTGTGAAAAACAAAACGGGCGGGACATTGCGTCCCGCCCGGTTCCGTCGGGGGATTTCTCGGGAGAAATCTTCCAACCAGACATCCGGACGGAGCCCGGACGCTGCTTAATTATATCGTCCCGAAAGGGAGCGGGTCAGCTCTCCTTCTTCTCAGCCTTCGCGGCCTTGGCGGGTTTCTTCTCCGCAGGTTTCTCCGCGGTTTCCGCAGCGGCTTTCTTGGGAGCCTTCTTCGCGGGCTTCTTCACCTCGGGCAGGGGAGCGGGCTCGACAACAACAATGTTGTCCACCCACTCGATGTAGGCCATCGGAGCCGAGTCGCTTTGACGCGGCCCGAGCTTGATGATCCGGGTGTAGCCGCCCTTGCGGTCGGCGGCGCGCGGCGCGATCTCGGCGAAGAGCTTTTTGACGGCATCCTTCTGTCCGAGCTTGCCGGCGGCGAGCCGGCGGGCGTGGAGGTCCCCCCGCTTGCCGAGGGTCACCAATTTCTCGGCGACCGGGCGCACGGCCTTGGCCTTGGCGAGGGTGGTTTTGATGCGGCTGTGCTCGATGAGGCTGCACACCTGGTTCGCGAGCATGGCATCGCGGTGAGAGGACGTGCGTCCGAGCTTGACGGTTTTTTTACGATGGCGCATGGCAGATTACTCTTTCTCGGCAGGCTCGGGCGGGAGTTCAACCAGGCCGGGTTCGAATTTCATTCCGAGTCCGAGGCCGAGCTGCTGAAGCTTGTCCTTGATTTCGTTGAGCGACTTCTTGCCGAAGTTGCGGTATTTGAGCATCTCGGACTCCGACTTCATGGCGAGCTGTCCGACGCTGGTGATGTTCGCGTTGTTGAGGCAGTTCGCGGCGCGGACCGAAAGCTCGATCTCGTTCACGCTCATGTTGAGGAGCTTCTTCATGCGCGTGTTCTCCTGGCTCACCTCCTGCGGGGTCTCGTCGAACTCGACCTGCTCGTCGTTGAACCCGACGAAGACGTCGAGGTGGTGGCGGACGATGGCGGAGGCCTGGAGCAGCGCGTCATCCGGGGTGATGCGGCCGTCGGTCCAGATCTCGATGATCAGCTTGTCGTAGTCGGTGCGCTGGCCGACACGGGTCGCCTCGACCGCGTATTTGACACGGGTCACCGGAGAGAAAATGGAATCGATCGCAATCACCCCGATCGCCTGCTCCGTGTGCTTGTTCTCGTCGCCCGTCGCGAACCCGCGACCGACCTTGATTTCAAACTCGGCCTCGAACTTCTGCTTCTTGTCGAGCGTGCAGATGATCTGGTCCGGATTGAGGACCTCGCACTGCTGGGTGCTCTCGATGTCGCCCGCCGTGATCACGCCTTCCCGGTTGACGGCGAGCTTGAGGTTGCGGACCTCGTGATCGTGGGCTTTGAATTTGACCTTCTTGAGGTTGAGGATGATGTCCACAACGTCCTCGACGACGCCCGGCAGAGTGCTGAACTCGTGCGGAGCCCCCTCGATTTTGACCGAGGTGATGGCTGCCCCCTCGAGGGAGCTGAGGAGGACGCGGCGGAGGGAGTTGCCAATCGTGTGTCCGTAGCCGGCCTCGAAGGGCTCGGCGACAAACCTGGCATAAACTTCCGTGGCGGTGGACTCGTTTTTGACGAGCGTTTTCGGCATTTCAAACCGACCGAGACGAATGGGCATGATATTTCTTTCTGTTTCTGCCGGGTTTCCCTGAGCGCATCCGGCGGCCTGTCAAAAACGGGCCGCCATCAGGACCAACGACAAAATGGAGCTTTCTTTGCGCGAACGGGCAGGATCTCCCACGGGGCGCTTTTGTCAAGGACCATGTTGAGAAATCTTCCGCGGCCGGGTGCCCGCGGAGCCTTAAGTGAAGCCTTGACGCAGGGCTTCGGGAAATTATAATGCCGGCATCGACAGTCGTTTCCGCAGCAAGGCGTCGGGGCGGAACGCATCTGTTGCTCCCATACAGCAGGTCCCCTCAATTCGTGTTTTCAGATGTTTCAGATGCTCCACAACCTTCTGGGAGTTTTTTCCAACGATATTGGCATCGACCTTGGGACCGCAAATACGCTCGTGTATGTCAAAGACCACGGGATTGTGATGCGCGAGCCCTCTGTCGTTGCCGTCCAACATGGCACCAACCGCGTGCTCGCAGTCGGTGATGAGGCCAAGCGCATGCTCGGTCGCACTCCCGGCAACATCGTGGCGATCCGTCCGCTCAAGGACGGCGTGATCGCGGACTTCGAAATCGCGGAGGCGATGCTCCGGCACTTAATCAGCAAAGCTCACATCCGCCGTCGGGTGGTCCGCCCGCGCGTGGTGATCGCGGTCCCGAGCGGGATCACCGAAGTCGAAAAGCGCGCCGTGAAGGACTCTGCGATCCATGCAGGAGCCCGGGAAGTTTATCTCATCGAGGAGCCGATGGCCGCAGCGATCGGGGTCGGCCTCCCGGTGCGGGATGCCACCGGCAACATGATTGTCGACGTCGGCGGCGGCACCACCGAGGTCGCCATCATCTCGCTCGGCGGAATCGTGTTCAGCCGGAGTGTTCGCGTGGCCGGTGACGAGCTCGACGAGGCGATCGCCAACTACATGAAGCGGGCCTACAACCTGATGATCGGCGAGCGCACGGCCGAGGAGATCAAAATCCAAATCGGATCCGCCTACAAGCTGGAGGAGGAAGTCAGCATGGAAGTCAAGGGGCGGGATCTGGTGGCGGGCCTTCCCAAAGCGATCTCTATTTCTTCGCAGGAAGTCCGCGAAGCCATTCAGGAACCGCTCTCAACAATCGTGGACTCCGTCCGCATCGCCTTGGAAAGATGTCCTCCCGAACTCTCCGCCGATCTTGTGGATCGCGGGCTTGTGCTCACGGGTGGAGGGGCACTCCTGCGGGGGCTCGACAAATTGCTCGCCGAAGAAACCGGACTGCCCATCCATGTCGCCGAGGATCCCCTCAGCGCCGTCGCCAAGGGCACCGGGCGCGCCCTTTCAAGACTGAATTCATTTCCGCGCGGTTTCTTCCGGGCGTCCGCTGCATGCTCGCAGGGTGGCTACGCCCCTGACCCGTCATGAAGAAGTTCAACATCGCTCTCCTGCTTGCCGCTCTCTTGCTGGCCGTCTATTTGTCGGCGCTTCCCACGGCCGCGATGCAATCCCTGCAGGCGGGATTCCTCTCTTTTCTCGCGCCGTTTCTCCGCACAGGCACGGCGGTGCAGGAACAGATCGGCTCAATGGGGGAAGGGTTGAAAACTCTCGACGAGACCGATGCGGACAACCGGAAGCTCACCGAGGCCAACCGGGAGCTTCTCGCGACGAACAATCTCCTCCGCGAAATCGAAAAAGAGAACAACCGTCTCCGGCTTGCCTTGGAATACCGCGAGCGCGCGGTCGTCCGGCTCCTGGCCGCCCGGGTGATTTCCCGTGATGCCTCGACCTGGTGGAACACGGTCAAGATCAACCGGGGATTCGAGGATGGCGTGGAAACCGACCAGCCGGTGTTGACAGATGTCGGTCTGATGGGAAAAACGACGACTGTCTCGAAGAATGAATCGATCATTGTCCTGGTGACTGATGAAACCTGCCGGGTGGCCGCCAAGGTCGAGGGCACGCGCGAACAAGGCATTCTCTCGGGAATGCGCATCCAGGACAGCCGGTCAGGCGGCGAGCTGCAGTTGAATTTCCTCACAAAGAACGTGGAGATCGAACCCGGGCAGAGAGTTTATACCGCCGGCATCAGCAACGGAGTTTTCCCGTCGGGCATCCTGATCGGCAAAGTCAAAGAATTCCGGACCCGTCCGATTGACGGCCAGGCGATTGTGGCACCGGCCGTGGCCATCTCGCAGACCCAGGAGGTGTTCGTGGTGGTGGGGGCAAAATGAAAACCGTTGTCGGTGCTCTGGCCGCCTGCATCGGGGTGTTCGCCGCCTTTTTGCTGCAGCAGACCCTTCCGGCCATTCACATGCTTCATGGGGCCCGCTTTGTCATTGTGCCGATGCTCTTCTGCTACGCGGCGATGGCGCTTCCTTTTCCCGCCATGCTTCTCGCTGCGTTCTGCACCGGTCTGCTTTCCGATCTCATGTATCTGAGTGTGGTGGAGGGCCGGGTTGAAATTGCGCTGGGCTTCTCTGTTTTCTTCTTTGTGATTTACGGATGCATCGCCAACGGGTACAGGCCGTCGTATTTGAGCGGTCACTGGTGGCCGGTGATTCCGCTGAGCGTGATTTGCACATGGGCTTTCCTCCTCATGCAGTTTGCCATGATCATGCGGACGCGCGAGGGTTTTGTCTTCGACCAAGCGATCCTCTGGCGCCTGTTCGCCCCCGGCCTGCTGGCGGGACTCTTCGCCCCGCTCCTGCATGTCGTCGTGAAGCCGTTTGTCGCTTCCATTCCCGATAAACCCCTTGCGCACCGGCTGCACCCCTCCGCGCACCCGGCCCGCCCATCCCGGAAAAACCCCAGTGACGCAGCCCATGTTGCCAACCATTTACCCCGCTCGCTCCCGCTTGTCTCGCCCTTGCGGGCTGCACTGCGTGCAGGCATCCCCGCCTGTTCCCACAGGCCGGTGGTGGCCGCCAGAGCCGTCGGCTTCCCTCACCAGATCACAGCGGATATGCCCGGGTCAGTCGCCGACCCTGGCGACCAAAGCGTTGCGCAACCTGAGCCACCCCCCTGGGATTTGTCCGGGCTGCCTGCACACACCCGCTCGAACTCCTGCCAAGCTCACGCAGATGACCCGTCCATGGAAAAACCAGATGAAACAGCTCTGCATCCGGATCCGTCGAAAGACGAAAAAACATTGACCTCGGGGCCGGGCCTGATACAGGTAGCATCTTCAACTATGAATACGAACGACCCGACTTCGTTTGCAGCAGAACCTTCATCCCCAAAGAACATCATGGGAAACGATGTGGAAATGACAGGGACGCTGAGGTTTGGAAACGAATTGATTTTTGACGGCAAGCTGGACGGCGGGATCCTTTCCGAGAAGGGAGTCCTGACACTTGAGAAAAACTCTCAGGTCAAAGGCGAGGTAAAGGCCAAGGCCATCACCGTCAACGGCACGGTCAACGGAAATATCTCGGCGAGTGAGCGTTGCGAGCTGAAGGCGAGTTCCCAACTGATCGGCGACGTGATGGCCCCGATCATCATTGTCGACGCAGGCGCGACATTCATCGGCAAATCCAAAGTCACCTCCACAAAGACACCGGCGGTTGAACCCGCGCACAGCAAGACTGCCAAGATCATCAGTAGGATCCTCTCATATCCCGTCTTCTCCAGAAAGCGCGATTCCGGTGTCCGGGCTGCGGCTTTTTCCAGCTTGAGCCGCCCCACCTGATCTTCGACGTACTGTCGGTCCTGCGGGGATTATTTTAGTATCCTGCCGCGACCCCTCGACCGCTCGAGAGTTTCGCCTCCAGCTGGGCATTGGCAGAATCATTCCTGTTGGACACACCTGTTGCTGGGGTTCGAATCAAGCGGTAAGCTGGCAGTCCGTTTTGCTTGTCATCGAGCATAGACGGTGACGGGCGATGAGAGAATGTTTTTGCGACGGCAGGGGTTCGCGCTCTTTTCAACAGCCTGGCGGGACAGAAGGTCCACCGCACAGCCAAGCGACTCTTCGAGGTCTTCTTTCAACGCCCCCATTTCCAGGAGTCCAAAGCGTGATCCCGTGAAAATCAGCCTGACAGCAGGGGCTTTAGAAATGGAGCGGTGCGGCTGGTTTTGGATTTGGCGACTTTCTCGGGAGAGCCTTCGACGACGATTTTTCCGCCTTTGGCGCCGGCGTCCGGTCCGATGTCGATGACATGGTCGGCCTCGGCGATGACGTCGAGGTGGTGCTCGATGACGACGACCGTGCCGCCTTCGTCCACCAGGCGGTGAAGGACGGCGATGAGCTGGGCGACGTCGTGGGCGTGGAGCCCGATCGTCGGCTCCTCGAGGACGTAGAGCGTGGACTTGCCGCGGCGGGTCGTCCGGATCTCCTCGGCGCGCGAGGTCGGTCGGCGGGCGAGCTGGGTGACGAGCTTGAGCCGCTGGGCCTCGCCGCCGCTGAGCGTCGGGCTGGGCTGCCCGAGCTGGAGGTAGCCGAGGCCGGTCTCGACGAGGAGCGCGAGCGGCCGCTTGATTTTCGGATGCGCGGAAAAGATTTCCGCCGCCTGCTCGATCGTCATGTCCAGGACATCACCGATGGATTTCCCGTTGTATTCGACTTCGAGAGTGGCCGGGTTGAACCGTCGTCCGAGGCAATCCTGGCAGGGCATGTAGCTCGGCGGCAGGAAATTCATTTCGAGCTTGATGACGCCCTGGCCGAGGCAGGCCTCGCAGCGTCCGCCCTCGTTGTTGAAGGAAAACCGGCTGTTCGTGTAGCCGCGCATGCGGGCGGCGGGAAGCGTCGCAAAGAGCGCGCGGATGTTGTCGAGGACTTTGACATAAGTCGCGGGCGTCGAGCGCGAGGTCTTCCCGATCGGCGACTGGTCCACCTCGAGGACGGCTGCGAGAGGCTGGAAGCCGTCAATGCCGGCGCAGTGGTCGAAGCCGGCTTTCTTCCGCGAGAGCGCCTCGCGCACGGCGGGAACGACGACCCCCCGCAGAAGGGTGCTCTTTCCCGAGCCGGAGACGCCGGTGATCGCGGTGAGGCGGTTGACCGGGATGCGCACGTCGAGGTTGCGGACGTTGTGGAGGTTTGCCTTGCGGACGGTGATCCACTCTTCGGCCTCCGGGCGGCGCGACCCGCGCGAGGGATGCTTCATCGGGGAGCGGAGCGACTGCCCGGTGAGCGAATGCGGCGACTTCATGATCTCGTCGAGCGTGCCGGAGGCGACGATCTGCCCGCCGCGGCTGCCGGCGCCCGGACCGAGGTCGAGGATCCGGTCGGCCCGGCGCATCGTCTCCTCGTCGTGTTCGACCACGACCAGCGAGTTGCCTTTTTTCACCAGAACCTCGAGCGCGTCGAGCAGCTGGGCGTTGTCGCGCGGGTGGAGGCCGATCGTCGGCTCATCCAGGACATAGAGGACGCCCCGGAGGTTCGAGCCAAGCTGCGCCGCGAGCCGGATCCGCTGGGCTTCGCCGCCGCTGAGCGTCTTCGCGCCGCGGTTGAGCGACAGGTAGTCGAGCCCGACGGTGGCGAGAAACCTCAGCCGCTGGGCGATCTCCGCGACGACCTCCTTGGCGACCCCGGAGCGCGGGCCGGTGAACCGGAGGGCGTTCACGAGAGCGAGGGCCTCCGAGGCGGGGACGCTGGTGACGTCGTTGATCGAACGGGAGTCGAGGAGGACGTGCGAGGCGGTTTCATTCAGCCGGGAGCCTTTGCAGACCGGGCACGGGCGGGGCTCGGAGTCTTCGAGCCCCTCATGCCGGCGCTCCTCATCGAGCTCGGCTTCGATCTGCGAATCGAATTCCTTTTTCCCGGCACCGAGCTCGCTCCAGACCTCGCCAAACCCGCGGCAGTGCATGCACCAGCCGTGCGGGGAGTTGAACGAAAACAGGCGGGGGTCGAGCGGCTCGAACGCGCGGCTGCACGACGGGCAGTTCATCTCGGTGCTCAGGACGGCGGATTTTCCCATGGCATCCACGACCCGCGCGGTTCCCCGCCCGAGCTTGAGCGCCCGGCGCACGAGTTCGTCGGCGGCCATCGCATCCGGCTTGTCCAGCTCGCCCACGAGCGCGTCAATCGTATGCTCCTTGAACCGCTCGAGTTTTTCGAATCCTTCGACCGGAGTGAGCTTTCCGTCCACCAGAAGGGTCTCGATCCCCTGCCGGGCGGCGGCGCGCGCGATGTCGGTGTGGAAGCCTTTGCGCCCCTTGACGAGGTTGGCAAAAATGGAAACCTTCCCGCGCGAGGCGGTCTTGCGGACTTCCTCGGCAATCGCGGTCGGGGTGCGGCTCTGGACCGGCACGCGGCAGTCCGGGCAATGCTGGGTCCCGAGCTTGGCGAAGAGGAGGCGCAGGAAATGGTAGATTTCCGTGACCGTTGCAACGGTGGATTTTCCTCCGCCGCGCGTGACGCGCTGCTCGATCGCGACGCTCGGCGGCAGTCCTTCGATCGAATCCACGTCCGGCTTTTCCATCTGTTCGACAAACTGCCTCGCGTACGGGGACATGCTGTCGAGGAACCTCCTCTGGCCTTCGGCGAAGAGGATGTCGAAGGCGAGCGTGGACTTCCCCGACCCGCTGAGACCGGTGACGACAACCATCCCGTCGCGCGGGATGTCCACCGAAATGTTTTTCAGGTTGTGCTCGCGGGCTCCGCGGATGGCGATGTTCCCGGCGTTTTTGAGCGGGGGAGAAGAAGGGACCGGGCCGTCGGCGAGGCGGATCCCGCGGCCGGCGAGGATCGGGGCGAGGAACCGTCCGGTGTGGGATTCCCGGCAGGCGGCGACGGTTTCCGGAGAGCCTGCAACCACGACCTTTCCGCCGGCATCCCCACCCTCGGGACCGAGGTCCACGACCCAATCCGCGCATTTGACAACCTCGAGATTGTGCTCGATGACGACGACGCTGTTCCCCTCCGCGACAAGGCGGTGGAAGACCCTGAGGAGAAGAGCGACATCGTCAAAGTGAAGCCCGGTCGTGGGTTCGTCGAAAATCAGGAGAGCTCCGTCCTGCCGCTTTTGCGCGAGGTGGTGGACGAGCTTGAGGCGCTGGGACTCGCCGCCGCTCAGCGCGTTGACCGGCTGCCCGAGCCGCAGGTAATCGAGCCCGACCTCGCCCAGCAGCCGGAGCGGACGCGTGATCGCCCCGCGCGCGTCGAGCGGGGCAAAAAATTCCACCGCCTCGCCGGCGGTCATCTCGAGCACCTCGTGGATGGATTTCCCCTGCACCCGGATGGCGAGCACCGGGGCGCGGAACCGTTTGCCCTCGCACTCCGGGCAGCGGAGGTAGAGATCGCTGAGGAACTGCATTTCGACCTTTTCAAAACCCAGTCCGCCGCAGCGTTCGCAGCGCCCCTGGCCGGAGTTGAAGGAAAATGTGCCGGGGGAAAACCCTGCGGCGAGCGCCTCTTTGGTCGTCCCGAAAACTTCGCGGATCCCGTCGTAGGCACCGAGGTAAACGGCCGGAGTCGAGCGCGGGCTGCGCGCGAGCGGCGACTGGTCCACCATGACGACCTCGTCGATCTCCTCGTCCCCCCGGATGGATTTCACGAATCCCGCCGCCTCGTGCTCGCCCGGCTCGTCGCCCGCGAGGTGGCGGTGGAGGACATCGCGCACGAGCGAGGTCTTGCCGGAGCCGGAAACTCCCGTGACCGCACAGAGGACGCCAACCGGGATTTTCACGTTGAGGTTCTGGAGGTTGTTGTGCCGGACCCCGCGGAGCTCGATGAACTGTTTCGGCTTGCGGCGTTTTTTGGGAACCGGAATGGATTTCCTTCCCTCCAGGTAGTCGGCCGTCAGCGAGTCGGTCCCGGAAAAATTTTCCGCAGGGCCGGAGTAGAGGAGGCTGCCGCCGGACGCGCCGCGTCCGGGCCCGATGTCCACGATATGGTCGGCCGTGCGGATGACCGCTTCCTCGTGTTCGACGACGAGCAGGGTGTTTCCCTTGTCGCGAAGCCCCCGGAGGATCCGGAGCAGGCGGCCGATGTCCCGCGGGTGGAGGCCGACGCTCGGCTCGTCGAGGACGAAAAGCGTGTTGACCAGCGAGGCCCCGAGGCATGTCGTGAGGTTCACCCGCTGGAGCTCGCCGCCCGAGAGCGATCGCGTCGGTCGGTCCAGCGTGAGATAACCCAGCCCGACTTCCATCAGGTAATGGAGGCGGGAAGTGATCTGGTCGTGCACAAGCCGGGTGCTCGAGTCGCCCTTCGGAATTTTTATTCCGCCGAGAATTTCCAGGAGAGCCGAGACCGGACGGTGGGCGAGGTCGGCAATCGTGAGGCCATCGACCCGGAAGTTCAGCGTCTCCGGCTGGAACCTCCCCCCGTTGCACGCCGGACAAGGCTGGTAGCTCCTGTAGCGGCTCAGCAGGACCCGGACGTGCATCTTGTAAGTTTTGGATTCGAGCCAGTCGAAGTATCCCTTGACCCCGTACCACAGGCCGTTTTCCCAGGCATTCTGGCAGTTGCCCTCGCCGTTGATCACCCAGTCCTGATCGGCTTTCGGCAGTTCCTCGAACGGGCTGCGCACGTCCACGTTGTGACGCAGCGCGTGGCGCATCAACTCCCCCTGGCATTCCTGCGACTGGCCGCTCTGGAACGGCTTGACGACGCCCTCCGAAATCGAAAACGAACGGTCGGGCATGACCCGCTGGTAATCGATGCCGATGATCCTCCCGAACCCGCGGCACTCCGGGCAGGCACCGAGCGGATTGTTGAAGCTGAAGAGCCCGGGCGAGGGCGGACGGATGTCCACGTCACAATGCGCGCAGTGCCAGCCGGACGAAAACGGGTGCTTCTCGCGCGACTCCGTGTCAATGACGGTCAATTTGTCACCGCCGAGACGCAGCGCATTTTCCACCGCCTCCGTGAGCCGTGTGCGCTGGGCCGGTGCGATCTCAATCCGGTCCTGAACGACCGGAACCCGCGCGGGAAGGCGCCCGGACGGCGGAGCCTCGTCGGTCCGCAAAATCTTTCCGTCGAGCCAGACCCGCAAATAGCCCTGCTGCTGGAGAAAGGCGAAAAAATCCGCCGGCTTTGTCCCGGAAGGAACCGGCACCCCGAAGGTGACCAGCACCGCCCTGCCTCGGAACTGCGCGGCGACCGCCTTCACGATCGAGGTCGTGGATTCCGGACTCACCTCGCGCCGGCACCCGGGGCAAAACCCTTTCGCGACGCGCGGGAAAAACAGCTTCAAGTAGTCATTGATCTCGGTGATCGTGCCCACCGTCGAGCGGGTCGTGCGCACATGGTTCGCCTGCTCGATCGCAATCGCGGGGGGGATTCCCTCGATGGAATCCGCCAGCGGCTTGTCCATCCGGTCGAGGAACTGGCGGGTGTAGGGACTGAACGTCTCGACATACCGCCGCTGGCCCTCGGCATAGACGGTGTCAAAAGCCAGGCTTGATTTCCCGCTCCCGCTCGGCCCGGTGACGACGATCAAACTGCCGAGCGGCAGGTCGAGGTCCATGCCGCGCAGGTTGTTCTGACGCGCGCCGCGAATCCGGATGACTTCCATCCGCGGAGAGACGAGCGGTTTCAGAGCTCAGTTTTCTTTTTTTGAGGCCGTGCGGAGTTCATCCGTGCGGAGCAACACTCGCTGACGCATGATTTTTCCGGACTTGAACTTCACTGTCGCGCGCGCCGGAATGACGACGTCCTTCTCCGGCTTGTGCGGGTTGCGGCCCACGCGGGATTTTGTGAGGCGGACCTCGAAGACTCCGAAGTTGCGGAGTTCGACATCCTGGCCCGACGCCAGGGCATCGGTGATGAGGTCGAGCGTCTGCTGGATCACGGAGAAGACTTCCTGCTGGGTGATCCCGGTTTCCTTGCTGATCTTCATGACAAGATCGCGTTTGGTGAGATTGGACATGGTGTTGTTAAGTTTTAATAAACAAGATTCGCGCCGGACCGCAACCCTGTTTATTCAGAAGTTCAGATGTTTGACCTCGGCACGGGGCCGGGCATGATGTCGGCGTGCTCACCGATCTGAGATTGCGCGACTTCCGATGTTTCGACTCCATGGAGTTTTCTCCCGGGCGGGGACGCACGTTTATCTCGGGGAAAAACGCGCAGGGGAAGACCTCGCTTCTGGAGGCCATCTGCATTCTCCTGCGCCTGCAATCCCCCCGCACGACAGCCACAGCCGATGCGATCCAGCTCGGACGGGCCGAATTCTCTCTCGACGGCCACTGTTCGGGCACCCACCTGATCTGCCGCTACTCGTCCGCCGGCCGCGAGATCACGCTCGACTCGAAGCCCCAGGGGCGCACGGAGGACTACCTGGATGTCGCGCGGGTCGCCTGGTTTGCCAACACCGACCTCGAACTCGTCCGCGGAGGTGGAAGCGTCCGGCGCCGGTATCTGGATTTTCTCGGGATGCAATGCCTCCCCGGATACCGGAAATCCCTGCGCGCATATGAGCGGGCGTTGCGTTCGCGCAACGCGCTGCTCAAGGACAGCCGCCCCCGGCGGGAGATCGAAGCCTTCGACCCGCCGCTCGTTGAGGCGGGGGAAATCCTCGTCGTTTCGCGTGCGGCGCTCGTCGCGGACCTCGCCCCGCTCGCCCACCGCGCCTGCATCGACATCAGCGGGGGGAGCGACGGGCTGGAGATCGCGTATCGCCCTGATGCCGATGGCCCGATCACGGCCGCCCTGGCAAAATCCCGGGCGGAGGAGGAACGCCTGCGCCAGACGGTCGTCGGCCCCCACCGCGACGATCTGGGCATCACCCTCAACAGCCTCGAGTCCGCCAAATTTTCCTCCGAAGGCCAGCAGCGAGGGATCGCCCTTGCCATGAAGCTGGCCCAGGCCCGCCACTTGGAGGCCGTCCAGCAAAAGGCGCCCATCCTCCTCCTCGATGATGTTTTCGGGGAGCTCGACCGTGCCCGACGCAACCGCCTCCTCGAGTCGCTGCCGGCCCAGAGCCAGGCGATCATCACCACGACGTTTCTCGATTGGGCCGACTGCTCGGCGGCGGACACGGTTTTCCGCCTCGACGCGGGACGCTTGGAATGTTGATCCGCCCGAATGTGCTTGAACTTCCGCGCGCAGTGCCAATCTTTACCGGCATGCTCCGCGTGTTTCTCATCGTTTTTCTGGCGAGCGTGCTTTCCGCCGCCGCCGTCCAAAAGGAATACATCCTCCTCAGCGGAGGCCCCTCGCTCATCGAGTGGGAAAAATACAAAGCCGTGCCCCATGACCGGTGGTGGGGGAACTTCATCCGCGCCGCCCGCGTCCGCATCGAGCAGATCCGCAAGGAGCAGGGCCCGGAGGCCGAAATCACCTGGCTCGTTTACAAGCCCGGCTACGTCCGCCGCGGGGCACGCCAGGACAACGCCGACCTGATCGGCAACATCGTCTCCGTGCGGGACAAATACCACGTCAACCTGGTCTGGATCGCCAACGGCGACGACGTCGTCAATTACCTCAACGCCGGACGCCCGCGCGACCAGGTCAAGATCGCCAACTTCGAATTTTTCGGCCACTCGAACCGCGCGTGCTGGATGTTCGACTACAGCAACGAGATCGACAGCGGGTCGAAGAGCTGGCTCCACGAAGGCGAGCTTTGCAAGCTCCGCCGCGGGCTCTTCACCCGCGATGCCTTGATCAAGAGCTGGAGCTGCCACACCGGAGAGAGCATGAGCAAGTTCTGGCGTCAGGCGACCGGGAAAAGGTTGATCGGGGCGATCGGCAAAACCGATTACGCCGACGGTCACCTTCGCGGCTGGACTCCGGCTCTCAGCGCAGGGGCCCGCTGGGGCGGCTAGCACCTCCCCGGCCCGACCCGTTATGACGACCGCCACCCACGATGATCTCCGCCGGCTTCTCTGCGAGCTGGGGATTGCGATCCGCGATGCCGTGCTTGCGGGGCGTTTGGGACAGGCGGCCTCGTCGCTGTCGGCGGTGGCGGACTACGCGGGCGGGGACACCATCTACGCGGTCGATAAATTCAGCGAGGCGGCGATTCTCGCATGGTTCGGGAAGAACTGGTCGGCCGGATGGCCGGTGCAGGTCGTCATGGAGGGGATCGAGCACGAGATCTGCTTCCCGGCGGGAACTCCGGTGTCCGCCACGCAGTGGAAGTGCCTCCTCGACCCGATCGATGGCACGCGCGGGATCATGTATGACAAGCGGAGCGCCTGGGCGCTCGGCGGAATTGCGCCGCAGCGGGGCGATGACACGCTGCTCTCGGAGATCGTCGCCGCCGCGATGACCGAAATCCCCACCTCGAAGCAATGGCGCGCCGACCAGCTCAGCGCCACGCCCGACGGGCCGCTCGTGGCGGAGGCCTTTGATATCCGGGGCGCCACCTCGTCGCCGCTCGTGCCGGCCCCCTCGACCGCCACGGACTTCGCGCACGGGTTCTCGTCGCTCGCCAAATTTTTTCCGGAGGGCCGGACGCTGACCGCGCAGATCGAGGAGCGGCTCTGGGACGAGCTCATCGGCCTGAACGCGTCGCCGTCGCCCACGGTTTTCGACGACCAGTATATCTCGACCGGCGGGCAATTTTACGAGGTCATCAGCGGGCACGACCGGATGGTCGGCGACCTGCGCCCGATCCTCTTCCATGTGCTCGATTTGGAATCCTCGCTGGTTTGCCACCCCTACGACGCCTGCGCGGCGCTGGTCCTCCAGAAGGCGGGCGCGGTGTACGAGCACCCGCTCGGCGGGTTCCCGGATGCGCCGCTGGACACCACGAGCGGGGTTGCATGGATCGCCTATGCCAATGAAAATCTGGCCTCGCTCGCGCGCCCGGTCCTGAAAAAAATCCTCGGGGAATTCCTGCGATGATGCGCGAGCGCCTGCTGGCCTTCATCGGCTCGACGATCCTGAAAGCCCTTTTCCTGACGATCCGGCTGCGGCTGGACGACCGGTGCGGGATCGGGCGGAACGCTTTTCCCAACCCCTGCCTGATCTGTTTCTGGCACAACCGGATTCTGGGTATCACCCTCTCCGCCCAACGGCGGTATCCGTGGCGCCTGCGCCGGGGCATCACCGTGCTGACCAGCCCCAGCAAGGACGGCGAGATCCTCGCGCGCCTGGTCGGCGCCTTCCGAATGGGCGCCGTGCGCGGCTCCAGTTCCCGGCGGGGATCCCGGGCGTTGCTCGAACTCGTGCGCATCGTGCGCGACGGCGGCGACATCGCGATCACCCCCGACGGCCCGCGCGGCCCGCGCTACCGCCTCGGCCCGGGGGTCATCCTGCTCGCGCAAGCCACCGGTGCCACAATCGTGCCCGCCCATGCCAGCTTTTCGCGCTGCTTCCGCATGAAAACCTGGGACGGGTTCATCGTCCCATTGCCGTTTTCCACCATCTCGGTCACGATGGGCGATCAAATCACCATCCCGAAAAACCTGAGCGGGGAGGAATTCGAGCGGGCCCGGAAAAACCTCGAGGATCTGCTCAAAAATGCAGCGGATTGACGGCGCCGCGCCCTGGCACCGGCCGCGCACGGGATCCTGATCAGAAGAAGAGGGAGCCGGCGTAGGAGTACAGGAGGAAAATCGCCGCCGCGATCGTGACTCCGGTGACGCGCGCTGAGCTCTCGTTCAGGATCGCGTTGTTCCAGCGCAGGCACGCGGTCGCGAAGCACACCCAGGCGACGGGCAGGCAAAACAGCCAGAGCCCCTGATGGGCGAGTGTCAGGGCCAGCGGGGGAAATGTTCCCGCCACATTCGCGGCATATCCGCTCGCCTTCAAAAGCACGTTCAGGGCGAGCATCCCGAGGGCGAGGAAAACAAATTGTGTGCTGGCGATGCTGATGATCACGGTGCCTCCAGGAGCGCCCGCCGCATCACGTCGAGCGGAGCCGGGCGGTTGAACCAGATTTCAAAGGAAAGCGCGCCCTGGTGCAAGAGCATGCCGAGCCCGTTCGCGCACCGGGCGCCCGCGGCCGCGGCGTCCTCGATCAGGCGCGATGCGCCCGAGGCATAGACCGTGTCATAGACCATCAGGTTCGGCGTGAGCAGCGCGGGCGGGATCAGGGGCGCATCGGTGCGCCGCATCCCGACCGATGTCGCATTGATCACCAGGTCCGCGTGGGCGAGCTGCTCGCGCAGGGCCGCCTCCTCAAATCCGATCGCCTGGACCCGCTCGATCGGGCCGACCAGGCGGTCGCTGCGAAACGACGGCGCCAGCTCGGCCGCCAGGGCCCGCGCTTTTTCCACCGTCCGGTTCACGAGCACAAGCCGCTCGCAGGATTCCATCGCGCACTGCACCGCGATCGCGCGGCCCGCCCCGCCTCCGGCACCGAGCAGCACGACGCGCAGATCGCGCAGGTCCACAAAAAATTCCTCGCGGATCGCCCGCACGAGCCCGGGGCCGTCGGTATTGAATCCCAGAAGCTTCTTCCCCTGCACGACAACGGTGTTCACGCTGCCCGAGCGCCGCGCGTAGTCGTCCGCCTCATCCACCGCCGCCAGCGCCGCGGCCTTGTGCGGGATCGTCACGTTCGCCCCGATGAACCCGGCCCCGGGCAGCGCCCGGAATGCCGCCGCCGCCTTTTCCGCCGGCACATGAATCCTCACATAGGCCGCGTCGATCCCCGCCGCCTTCAGCGCCGCATTGTGGAACCCCGGCGATTTCGAATGCTCGACCGGATCCCCGAAAACCCCCAAGCGCGCCGGCGGAGACATCCGCGAGAAAATCTCCCCGCCCGCGATCAGATCATCAGCCGAATAAATTGCTCCCATGCCCTGCTCAAGAGAGAAGCAGGCCCGGAGCCCCACGGCAAGGTTTCCCGGCCATGGCAAACACAATAAAATCGGCCTAGTTGCCGGAAGTCACCTGCAGGGGAACGGGCTCCCGCCCGTTTGGACACTGTCAGCCGCGAACAAGAGTCCTGCGCCATTCACGGGCGGGACGCCCGTGCCCCTTGGTTTCCCGGAAAAGATGTTACGGCTTCACGTCCAGGCCGGCCGCCTTGGCGAGTCCGCGCTGTCGCTTGTCGAAGGAGAGGAACCGACGGGCCGGGACCAACAACGCCGCCGCGACATGCAGGGTATCCGCCGCCCGGCATCCGATCTGCTCGGCATGGTCTGCGCTCAGGAGCTCGGCTTTGCGCAGTGCATCCGTCCAAGGCATCGCCCGATGGACAAGGACTCCGTCTCCAAGGTCTTCCTCGATCTGCCGCAACGCCGACGTCCGCTCCTCCTTGGTCATGTCTCCCCGGAAGACGGCAAGGCGGAGACCGTTGCGCACCTCCAGCCGATGAAGCGGGTTGAATGGCAGGGCTTCCGGGTGCCGGACCATGAACCGCCTCGCCTCGCCCGCGTTCGTGTCGTTGCCATGCAGAGAAACCAGGAAGGAAGAATCCGCGTAGGACGTCATAGTTCGCCCTTCATGTCGTCATAGAACGCCTGGGTTTCCTCCTTGGTCAGCTTGCGTCCAAGCGGAGGCCTCCGTTTGAAGCGCGCCGCCCAATCCACCTTCCGAGGCTTCCCGGGCCGGGCCGGGGCAAGGGTCGCAAAGGCCGCGCCGCCGCGTGTGATGGTCACCTGCTCGCCGTCTTCGATCCACTTCGCCACCGCCGCAAAGCTGTTGCGCAGGTCGCGGACGGTCGCCGTTCTGGGCTCCTGGGTTGCCGTGTTCATGGTGATACAGCCAGTGTATCACCATGCCCCACGGTGTCAACCTCAGCCCCTCATCTTGCCGCCGTAGACGGCGTCGTCGCCGAGCTCCTCCTCGATGCGGAGGAGCTGGTTGTATTTGGCGACGCGGTCGGTGCGGCAGAGCGAGCCGGTCTTGATCTGGCCGGCGTTCGTCGCGACCGCGATGTCCGAGATCGTGGTGTCCTCGGTCTCGCCCGAGCGGTGGCTGATGACGGCCGTGTATTTGTTTTCCTTCGCGAGCTCGATGGCGTCGAGGGTCTCGGTGAGCGATCCGATCTGGTTGACCTTGACGAGTATCGAGTTGGCGACGCCCATGTCGATCCCCTTGCGGAGGAATTCGACGTTCGTGACAAAAAGGTCATCGCCGACGAGCTGGACTTTGTCGCCGAGCGCCCCGGTGAGCTTCTTCCAGCCGGCCCAGTCGTTTTCCGAGCAGCCGTCCTCGATCGAGATGATCGGGTATTTCGCGCAGAGCTTCTGGTAGTAGGCGACGAGCTGGTCGGCGGAGAGCTTCGATCCGTCGGATTTCTTGAAGATGTAGGATTTCTTCGCGGCGTCGTAGAACTCGCTGGAGGCCGCATCGAGCGCGATGAAGACATCCGATCCGAACTTGTAGCCCGCGGCCTTGACCGCCTTGGCGATCGTGTCGAGGGCGTCCTCGGCCGACGTGAATGCGGGGGCGAACCCGCCCTCGTCACCGATCGCGGTCGAGAGCCCGCGCTTCTTCAGCTCGCCCTTGAGGGCATGGAAGATTTCCGTGCCGGCGCGGAGGGCCTCCGAGAACGTCGGGAATTTTTTGGGGACGATCATGAACTCCTGGAAGTCGATCGGGGCATCGCTGTGGGCGCCGCCGTTGACGATGTTCATCATCGGGACAGGAAGGACTTTGGCGTTCGGCCCGCCGAGGTATTTGTAGAGCGGGAGGCCGACCTCTCCGGCCGCGGCCTTGGCGGCGGCGAGGGAAACCGCGAGGATCGCGTTCGCGCCGACCTTCTTTTTGGTCGGGGTGCCGTCCACGGCCAGCATCGTTTTGTCGAGGCCGATCTGGTCGAGGGCGTCGAGGCCGACGAGCGCGGGGGCGAGAAGTTTTCCGACATTGGCAACCGCCTTGGTGACGCCTTTGCCGAGGTAGGAGGCCTTGTCTCCGTCGCGGAGTTCGACCGCCTCGTGCTCGCCGGTGCTGGCTCCGCTCGGGACGGCGGCGCGGCCCATCACTCCTCCGGCGAGTTCGACGTCGGCTTCGACGGTCGGGTTTCCACGGGAGTCAAGGATTTGGCGGGCACGGATGGCTGTGATCGTAGTTGCTGACATATAGGTATTGGTTGGTTTGGGATTGAAAATGGACGCGCGCTAGAATCTCCACTTCGCGGAAGCTGACAAGAACAAATGCGCGGGAATGCGGGCGGTCAACTGGCGCGGATCAGTTCACGATGCGCACCGGAGTGCCGATCGAGATGTTGCTGTAATAGATTTTGGCCATTCTCTCCGGCATGCGGATGCAGCCGTGGCTGTCGGGAATCCCCGGCAGGAACCCCTTGTGCATGCCCATGCCGGCATTGCTGAGGCGCATGAAGAAGGGCATCGGCGAGCCGGCAAAGACCGCGCCGGGCGGCCTGGGATCTTTTTTCACGTCCACATTCCGCACGAGCACGACCCCCGCCGCGTCCACATAGTCGCCGTAGAGGTTGGAGACGTGGTTGAGTTCCTTCTGAAGGATTTTGTAATTGCCGGACGGCGTGGCGAAGCCCTCGCGACCGGTGGAAATCGCTGAGACGCCGACGAGCTTCGAGCCTTTGTAGAACGAGGCGGTCTGCTCGGAGATGTCGATCAAGATCGAGGGAGCCCCCGAAACGCCGTCGCCGTCCCAGTAGGAGTTCTTGTCGGCGAGGGTCGACTCGCTGGAGCGCGCGATGATCGAGCCGTCCTGGCCGAGGTATTGGGTGGACGTGCTGGTCAGCCGGGTGTCGTAGGAAGCGCAGCCTCCCAAGGCAAGGAGAGCGGTGGCGGCGAGAAGAAAAGATGGCTTCATGAATGAAAATCCAGGGGCCAATAAGCCTCCGACCCGCCTGCGCGTCAAGTGCGGAAGGGAAAAAGGGCGGGCCAGCGGGGAAAACATCATTTTCCCCGACCGTCCATGCGCACCATGCGGAGCGGGGCATTGTCCCCGGAGAAGAGCGGGCGATCCGCCTTCATGGAGAAAGGAAAGCCCTCCGCGCGGGCGCAGAAGTCCACATCGGCGGGCGCGTGGAGCGGGCTGGCGGGATCGAGGAAGGTCGAGGCGGCGACCGAGTCTCGGACGCGCTGGAGATAAGGCGCGACGGGCGGGCGGTTGCCACGGAGAAGCTCCGCCATCCATTCCGCGCAGGCGAGATCCTCGTCGGCGCTTCCATAATGCACCGTGCCCGTGATGACAAAGGCCGCGCGCCGGCAGCCGGCGGCCTGGATCGCGGCGACGGTTGCGGACGCGACAAGGAAGCTCGCGGCCCAGAGCGCGGGAGCTTCCGCGCAGCACACGAGCCCGCGGGTTCCGGCGGTCGTTCGCTGGACGGCCCGGCGGCCCATGAACGGAAACGCGGCCGCTGCAACCGGGGAATTTCCCAAGTCGAACCCCGGCACCGGATGGCAGTCGGTCTCGCCCATGAGGACAAGTCCCGGCTCGCGCCCGCGCCGGGCGAAGGCCTCCGCGACATCCAAGACAGGAAAAATTTCCAGCGCGCCGCGGTCGAGCGCGACCGCTGCCGTGCTGAACGCGCGGAGCACATCGATCACGACCACGGCGTCGGCATCCGGCGCGCCCGATAAGCTCCTCAAATCCTCAATCTTTGTTTCGATCATGCGCCGACCCTCACATCCCACTCCGCTTTTTGTCCACCAATTTGAAACCGGGGGTAAGGGTTTCCGGCCTCGAAAAAATTCGATGGGAGCGCGGGCATCCCTGCCCGCACTCGCCGGCATCCTGCCGGGGAGATAGAAACAAACTGAGAACCAGCCGGCAAGATGCCGACTGGAGCAGGCAGGGATGCCTGCGCTCCCGTTCCTATCCGCATCGAGAAACCGCCATCGCCTCCCAACGAGATGCCCGCCGCCCCGCAAAAGCCCGACCTGCCGGTCGTCCTGGTGAAGTGGTATGACTGTTCTTGAGCGGAGGGATCCCTCAATCGATGAACCGCCGGGTGAGGTCGCCGTAGGCATCGATCCGGCGGTCGCGCAGGAACGGCCAGTGGGTGCGCTGGGTGTTGACGGAATCCAGATCGGCCTCGACGACGAGGACTTCCTCGCGGTCGGACGACGCCTTCGCCAGGACCTGGCCCGAAGGATCACAGGCGAAGCTTTGCCCCCAAAACTCGATGCCGTCCCCGCCGTCCGGAGCCTCGAAGCCCACGCGGTTCGGCACGACCACGTAGCAACCGTTCGCGATCGCGTGCCCGCGCTGGACGGTTTCCCACGACGCGTGCTGGCGCGCTCCGTATTTTGCTTTTTCCGACGGATGCCATCCGATCGCGGTCGGGTAGAACAGGATTTGCGCCCCCTGCAGGGCGGTCAGGCGCGCGGCCTCCGGATACCATTGATCCCAGCAGATACAGACGCCGATCCGCCCGAACCGCGTGTCCCACGCGCGGAACCCGAGGTCGCCCGGAGTGAAATAAAATTTTTCGTAGAAGAGCGGGTCGTCCGGGATGTGCATCTTGCGGTATTTTCCGAGGAACGATCCGTCGGCGTCGATGATGGCGGCGGTGTTGTGGTAGAGCCCGGGCGCGCGGCGCTCGAAAAGCGAGGCGACGATCACGACGCCGAGCTCCCCGGCCAGCGCCTGGAGGGATTCGGTGCCCGGTCCGGGGATCTCCTCCGCGAGGTCGAAGTATTTGTGGTCCTCGGCCTGGCAGAAGTAGAGCGACCGGAAGAGTTCCTGGAAGCAGACGATGTTCGCGCCCCGTGCGGCGGCCTCGCGGAGACCGCGCTCGGCGGCGGCGGTATTCGCCGCGACATCCGCCGTGCAGGCATTTTGTACGATGCCGATTTGAACTGGTGATTGCGCCATGGGCGGAATGGTGTCAGATTTCGCGCCGATGAAAAACACACTTTTTTCCGCGCTTCTGGGTTTGACATTTGCCGCGATCTCCGCGACCAACGCACACTCTATGGAAGACATCCGCATTATTGTTAATACCAGCAAGGGGAACATCGAAGGCACGCTCTTCGCCTCGAAAGCTCCCGTCACCGTCGCCAATTTCCTCAACCTCGCGAAGCGCGGGTATTACGACGAAATCAAGTTTCACCGCGTGATCCCCAACTTCATGATCCAGGGCGGCGACCCGACCGGCACCGGCAGGGGCGGCCCGGGCTACAATTTCGAGGACGAGGTCAACACGGGGCTGAAGCACGACAAGGCGGGCATCTTTTCCATGGCCAACGCCGGCCCCGGCACAAACGGCAGCCAGTTTTTTATCACCCATGTGCCGACCCCTCACCTCAATGGCAAGCACACCGTCTTCGGCGAGGTCACCAAGGGCCAGGATGTCGTCAACGCGATCGCGGAGGGGGACAAAATCCTCAAAATCGAAATCCTGGATTCTCCCGACGCGCTCTTCGAGGCCCAGAAGTCCCGGATCGCGGAGTGGAACAAGACGCTGAAGTAGCCGCCCGTTTTTCGCCGGACGCAAAAACCGCGAACGAAAACGACAGATGAAAATGGAATTCTCACCGGGTTCCGTTTTTTCCGGTTTTTTCCGGCCGGGCCGGGCCGTGGCGGCGGGATGCGCGCTCGTTCTTGCCGCGGGTTGCGCGTGCAGCCGCGAAGGAAAGGTCGCGCAGTTTTCAACCATCGATGCCCTGCTGGCCGGCGTCTACGACGGGGAATTTTCCACTGCGGAAGTCGCGCGTCACGGAAACCTCGGGCTGGGCACGTTCGACCGGCTGGATGGAGAAATGGTGGTGGATGGCAAAATTTACCAGGTCACGGCGGACGGTGCCGTGCACCGGGTGCCGGGCTCCCTCCACACGCCCTTTGCGACGGTCACCCGCTTCCGGCCCGATCAAACCGTCCGGCCCGCAAGCCCCTTGTCCCTGTCCGCTCTGGAGCGCACCTTGGATCGCCTGTGCCCCAACCCGAACGGCATCTATGCCATCCGCATCCGCGGGGATTTTTCCGGCGTGAAAACCCGCAGCGTGAAGGCGCAGGAAAAGCCCTACCGGGAATTGGTCGAGGCAGTGAAAGACCAGTCGGTTTTTGCCCTGGGAACCGTGCGCGGAACCGTGGTGGGGTTCCGGTTTCCCGCGTATTTCAAGGGGATCAACGCGCCGGGTTACCACCTGCACTTCCTCTCCGAAGACCGCCGCAGAGGCGGGCACCTCCTCGGCCTGACCGTGTCGGCGGGGGCCGTCATCGAAACCCGCGCCTGCTCTCGGTTTGAAATGTTTCTGCCCGGCTCAAAGAGCGGCTTTTCCCGCGCCGCCCTCGACCGGGACCGATCGACCGACCTTCAAAAAGTCGAGCGGTGACCGGGCCTTCCAAGCAAGGATAACCCCAGAAGGCTAACTCCAAAGGCTTGCGTGACGGCGCGGCTTCTGCTGGGATGTGCCGGTCATGAAATCTTTTTTCTCCCTCCTGTTGGCGGCGTCCTTCGTCTCCCTCGTCTCCGGCTGCCTGGTCTCGCCGGTGTCAAAATCCGGGGGTCCCGGATCGATCACGGTCACCAACTCGAATCCGGCCGCCATCATCGCGGCGGCGCAAGCGGTCTTCCCCCAGGCCGGCTACCAGGTCGGACCGGCAAATTACCCGGATTCGATCTCGTTTGACAAGGGGTCCAGCCGTTTCGCAAACATCATGTGGGGGAGCTACGGTGATCCGCAGACGATCCGCGTGCGCGTGAATATCTCGCAGATCCCGGGGACGAACGACTACCGGCTCTCTCCGAAAGTTTTTTCCGTGAGCAATGCCGGGGAGGCCGGGTTTGATGACCCCCGCCCGCTCATGGGCCTGTGGTCGGCGGAGTTCGGACCGCTGCTCAAGCAGGTGGCCTCGCAAGCGGGCGGCGCGGGAGCAATGTAGGATTCCGATGTCGGATTCCGATTGAGTTTCATGCAGGAATGCCGTTGTGTGGGCGGATGACCGTCCGCACCAGATTCGCTCCTTCACCCACCGGATTCCTCCACGTCGGGGGGGCCCGCACCGCGCTCTTCAACTGGCTTTACGCCCGCCAAAACGGCGGAAAATTCATCCTGCGGATCGAGGACACCGACGAGAAGCGGAACACGGCCGAAGCCTACAAAGTCATCTACGACGGGCTGGGCTGGCTCGGGCTGGATTGGGACGAGGGTCCGGACAAGGGCGGCCCGTTCGGCCCCTATCAGCAAAGCGAGCGCACGGCGATCTACGAGAAATACTTCGCCCGGCTCGAAGCCGGCGGCCACCTCTACGAGGACGGCGGCGCGATCCGGTTCCGCTCGCCCCGCAAGCCGGTCGTCGTCGAGGACATCGTCTGCGGGCGGATCGAGTTCGACATGTCGAATCCCGCCACGCACCCGGACATGACGATCCGCCGTCCGGACGGCTCGTGGATTTTCCATTTTGTGAATGTGGTGGACGACATCGAGATGCAGCTCACGCACGTGATCCGCGGCGAGGACCACCTGTCGAACACGCCGAAGCACATCGAGCTGTACCAGGCGATCGGGGCCGAGCCCCCGAAGTTCGCGCACATCCCGCTCATCCTGAATTCGGAGGGAAAAAAGCTGAGCAAGCGCGACGGCGGGTCGAGCATCACGTATTTCCTGGACCTCGGATACACCCCGGAGGCGGTCGCGAACTACCTCTGCCTGCTTGGATGGTCGCCGGGCGAGAACCGCGAGGTCCTTCCGGTCGCAGAGATCCAATCGCTCTTCGACCTGGCCGACATCAACCGCCGGAACGCGATCTTCGACCTCGACAAATGTTTTTGGCTCAACGGCCAGCACCTCATCCACATGAGCCTTGATCGCTTCGAGGAACTCGCGCTGCCATTCGTGGACAAGGCCGGGATCCCCTATGGAACGCGCGAGGCCCTCCGGCCCGCGCTCGCGATCGTCAAGCCGAAGGTCAAGCACCTGAGCGATGTTCCGGGCTGGATCGGATTCCTCTTCACCGAGGATTATGCGTTCGATCCCGAAGCGGTTGCCAAGAGCCTTTCCAAACCCGGCGCGGCCGACCGCCTCGAAGCTCTCGGCAACGCGCTCTCCTCGCTGCAGGATTGGTCGCATCCCGCCATCGAAGCAAAACTCAAGGAGACCGCCGCCGCGCTCGGCGTGAAGACCGGCGAACTCGTCCATCCCGCCCGCGTGGCCGTCAGCGGACGCTCGGTCGGCCCCGGGCTCTACGAGATGTTCGAGGTGCTGGGAAAAGCCCGCACGCTCGCCCGCTTTGAAAAAGCCCGGGCGCTGGCTGCGTAAGTTCCCATGCCGTTCTCAGCCGAAATTGACAAATCCCTCGGCCGGAAATCCGCGACGCTGCGGTCGTTGGAGCGCCTGCTCGATCCCGGCGGGGATTTGCATGCGCTCGCGGCGCATGCGGCGGCTTTGACGCGGCGGCATTTCGGACGGACGATGCGTCTCTTCGCCCCGGTTTATTTGTCGAACGAATGCATCAACTCCTGCGCGTATTGCGGGTTTTCGCGGGAGAATGCGATCCAGCGGGTGACGCTGGAAATCGACCAGGTGGAGGCCGAGGCCCGCCACCTGACGTCCGAGGGGTTCCGGAGCATCCTGGTCGTCGCCGGGGAGCATCCGAAGTTTGTTTCGGGCGGATATTTGCAGAGGTGCGTCGGGCGGCTGCGGGGATTCGTCCCGGGGATCTCGATCGAGGTCGCACCGATGGAAGCCGAGGGCTACCGCCCGATCGTCGAGGCGGGCGCGGAGGGGCTGGTTGTTTACCAGGAAACCTACCACCGCCCGACCTACGCGGAGATGCACCTGCACGGACCGAAAAAGGATTTTGACTGGAGGCTGGACTGCGCGGAGCGCGGGCATGCGGCCGGGTTCCGCCGGATCGGGGTCGGCGCGCTTTTCGGTCTCTGGCACTGGCGCGAGGAGGCACTCGCCCTCGCCGCCCACCTCGAATACCTGCAGCGGGTTTGCTGGCGCTCCCAAATCACCGTGAGCCTTCCGCGGCTGCGCCCGGCGGCTGGAGAATTCGAACCCCCGCATCCCCTTCCCGACCGCGAGTTCATCCGCCTCCTCTGCGCTCTGCGGGTCACCTTCCCGACGGTCGGGATCGTGCTGAGCACGCGGGAGCCGGCGGCCCTGCGCGACGTGGCGGCTCCGCTGGGCGTCACGATGATGAGCGCGGGCAGCCACACCGAACCGGGCGGCTACACCGGGCAGGGACGCGGCGCGGTTCACCTGACCGTGCGCGGCAAACCTCTCGGTGGCAGCGGAACCGGCCCCGCCACCGAACAGTTCACAATATCGGACGGCCGCAGCGCCCCCGCCATGAAACGCGCCCTCGAAAACATGGGCCTCGAACCGGTCTGGAAGGACTGGGATGCCGTCATCCTGGGAGCCGCATGATCACGGTCAACGGCGAGGACCGGGAGTCCCGGGCGGAAACGGTCTCCGGGCTGGTCGGGGAAATGGAGCTTCCCGCTCCGCTCCTTCTCATCGAGCACAACGGCATCGCGCTCAGAAAATCGGATTGGGCGCACACGTCCCTCCGGGATGGCGACAGAATCGAAATCCTGCGCATCTCGGCGGGAGGGTAAAAAACCAGCGGGGAGCCCGGCGCATTTCTTTTCCATGCCTGCGGCGGCCAAGTCTCTCAAGCGGGGAAAGGGGAGCCTGTTGCGGAAACTGTGGCCGGATGGAAGGGTGTGATTAAAAGTGGGTGAGGTTCTTCGGTGGGAGCGTGGGCATCTTGTAGGTTTCCAAAGTCATGAGAATTATTCACAAATGTCGGAGGCAAGGTAGCGGCAGCGCGAGCCCGAAGGGCCGCGCTCGCGCGCTGGCGCCAAGCCAGAGCTACCGGT
>Ga0247842_10000672_pt1 | contig 67939 bp, 66 predicted proteins | sample LaCruzMarch2015__3_FD_192411 | JGI IMG/M metagenome (GOLD analysis project Ga0247842, IMG submission 192411) | Freshwater microbial communities from meromictic Lake La Cruz, Castile-La Mancha, Spain - LaCruzMarch2015_19m | ecosystem: Environmental > Aquatic > Freshwater > Lake | place: Spain... | reverse complement strand
CGGGCGAGATGTGGCCGAACCACGCCTGTTGCAGCCTGGTGGTCACGGACAAGCTCATCAAAGAGCAGCCGGAATTGGTAGAGCAGATCATCAAGACTCATATCAAGGCGACCGACTACATCAATGCCAACCCAGAAGAGGCCGCACAGATATACGCCAAGAAGACCAAAGCAAACATCACGGAAATACAGTATTCCGTAAAGAACTGGGATGGCAAGTGGGTCAGCGATCCTAATGTCCAGATATCTTCGACTGTCCAGTACGCAAAAGTCGACTACGATATGAAGTACACCAAGAGGGAGCTGACCGAGAAGGATCTATTTGATACCAGTCTCTACGAGAAGGTGTTAGGTGCAGAGAAAAGTCAGTAGGACCTTGAATGTCCTGAGAAATCAGGGCATTTCTGTCCTTTCTATTTTTGGATTGATAGCAATCTGGCAGACTGCTGCCTTTCTGGTCAATGACCAATTGACGTTGCCCAGTTTCTTCCAGGTAATAGCCGCTTTTATAGATAACTGGTGGTCGATTCTCACCGAGGACCTGCCGGTAAGCTCTCTTCATTTTGCCATCGGCATGGCGGGCGGTCTAATAATTGCCTTACCAGTAGGAATGATCATGGGATGGTTCAGGCTTTTTGACAATATTTTGGATCCCATTGTCGAGATCTTGCGTCCCATACCACCATTGGCCTGGATTCCATTTGCTATAATCTGGTTTGGCATAACCAACATCGCCGCAGGTTTTATTATCTTCATCGGGGCTGTCTTTCCCATCTTGATCAACACCTATTTGGGTTTTAAGAGCCTGCCCCGGGTATATGTCGAATCCGCAAAAGTTTTGGGTGCAACTAAGGATATCGATCTGATAAGATATGTCGCTCTGCCTTACGCTTTGCCCTCCATCGCTGCCGGCATAAGGATTGCTATGGGAATTGCCTGGATGTGTCTTGTGGCCGCCGAGATGTTCGGGGTGAGCAAGAATGGTCTCGGATTCAAGATCTGGGACTCTTACGGTCATTACCGCATGGATGAGGTATTCATGTACATGATTGTGCTGGGTCTGCTGGGTCTGGCCATCGATCGCACCTTCCGCTATGTGGTAGAGGATCGGATGCTAAAGTGGCGCGTGGGACTCACGCAATAAGTGCAAAGCCTTAATAAGATATTGGAAATCATTGAGACTTTAGAGTTTGGTAATACTATCATTCAGAGGACTGGTCATGAAGAGAAATATCAAGGTTGAACGCCTCAATCAAAGACCGTTGGAGCAGCAAGAAATCGAGCTGGTAGAGCGCAAGGGCATTGGACACCCGGACAGCGTTGCGGACGGCCTGGCTGAGTCCATCAGCCGGGCCCTTTGCCAGGAATACCTTGATAGATTTGGAGCGGTTCTGCATCACAATACCGACAAGACGCAGATTGTAGCGGGCCGGTCCAAGCCCGCCTTTGGTGGCGGCGAGGTCATCTGCCCGCTTTACATCCTTCTCACTGGCCGCGCCACCAGGGTCTTCAAGGAAGTGGAGATTCCTGTGGACACCATCGCCATCAAGGCCGGGAGAAAGCTTTTGAGCGAGTCGCTCTCCAACCTGGACGTCAACAATCACGTCATCCTTGATGCCAAGATCGGCATGGGCTCCTCCGATCTGCGGGACGTCTTCGGCCGCAAGGTTCCCTCTGCCAACGACACCTCTTTTGGCGTGGGATATGCGCCTCTCTCCGAGACGGAGAACATCGTCTTTCATACCGAGCGCGAGCTGATGCGGCTCATGAAGAGCGTTCCGGCCATCGGCGAGGACATCAAGGTCATGGGCATGCGCCAGGGGGATGCCATTAACCTGACCATCGCCTGCGCCATGGTCGATAAGCATGTAGCCAACCTCAAAGAGTATGCGGACACGAAGAACGCCATCGTGGAGCACATCATTGAGTACTCTCGGCAGTTTACGGCACGAAAAGTAAACGCGCAGATGAATGTGGCCGACAACATCGACCAGGGCTCGGTCTACATCACCGTCACCGGCACTTCCGCCGAGATGGGAGACGACGGAGCGGTAGGGCGAGGAAACAGGGCCAACGGATTGATCACACCCAATCGACCCATGAGCCTGGAAGCCACCTGCGGCAAGAATCCCATCAACCATGTGGGCAAGATCTACAACCTGCTCTCCACGGAGGCGGCCCGGCAGATAGCCGCCGAGGTGCAGGGCATTGAAGAGGTCTACATCAAAATGCTGTCGCAGATAGGCAAGCCCATCGACGAGCCGCATATCGCCAGTGTGCAGATCGTTCCCAAAGAGGGCGTGGACATGTTGAGCCTGGAGGCGGGGGCCACGGAGATTTTGGATGATTGGCTGGCCAATATTCCTAAATTGCAGCAGATGCTGTTTAGAGGAGAGCTCAGCACTTACTGAGCTCTAATTTATAATTTTATTTGGCTCCTCGCTGTATCACGTGGGTAAGTTGAATTCGAGTTTTCCTGTCCTAAGATAAATGAAGGCCCATGTCTGTCCTGGGCACCCAGTCTATCCTCTTTGAACTCCAATAAGGCTTGCACATCATTAGAGGCATCCAATTCTAGTCCTTCACCCCATAGATTTAAGGGCTGAACCCGGAAGGTAACGGTCGCGCCTCAACCAGTTTAGGTCGCAAAGCGCACGCGGTGTGGGCGATGGAAAATTGGCCCGCAAGAATAGCTATGCATGACTGGTTGGTGGTGTGTTCGTTTCTGCCCAATGAAGAAAAAGCTTAACTCTAATCAAGCAGGATTCTATAGTTGATGCGGGCAACTTGCGATCTTCCAGGTAACTGCGATATCTTCTCAAAGCCGGTTGTAGGGCGACTTGACCGGTCTTCTTGGACCAATCTTGTGCCATCGCGATTCCTGTCATCTTTGCACCACATTTGGCCGGAAAAAGTTACCCCGGCACGTCCTTTGCTGGCCATTTCATTGCTTTTTATCTTATGTCTTTCCGCACAAGCCCAGCCTGCCGACCGCCCCGATACCGGCACCATCATCCGTGATATGAATCGGAACGGGGACGGATTGCTGGTCATCTACAATAACTGGACCATGGACACCGTGGCAGTGCTTACCGACAGGTGGGACAAGCCCAGGGTGGCAGTTTATCTGCGGGCCAAGGATGCCTTGGAGGTTGACGGCATAAGAGATGGGGAGTATAGCCTGTATTTCACCATCGGGGATGGATGGAATTCTAGCGCAGGAGACTTTGAAACAGTGTACAATCATGTTCTCTTCCCTCCCATGGTCTTCGAGACCGATGATACAGACTACACTATTCAGGAGGTGGAGCTCCAAGAAGCGGACGCTACCAACTTCGTGCCCGGTCGGTTCCAATTTCCCGACATCAGCTCTTGAGAAAGACCGCCCCCACCTCGGCGCGCACAAAGGTCTCACCTTTTACGCGCAGCTTCCAGCGGTGCGTGCCGATGGAGATGGGCAACAGGTCGCTGAAAAGCTCCACCACCTCGCTTTTTGTGAAATAGTGGGTGAGAATGCCGCTGCCCCGCCGAAATGTTCCCGGCTCCACCTCTTCGCCCTTTCCGGCCCGCATATCCTGCTCGCTGAAATCCCGGAAAAAGAGCCGCCCCCCGGGCACGAGCGCGCGCGCCGCCTCGCGGGCCAGGGCGCGCCTGCCGGAGGCAAGCAGATGGCCGGTCACATGGAAGGAGAAGACGGCATCAAAGCTCTCCTCCTGCAAGGGCAAGCGACCGGCATCGGCCAGGATAAGTTTGACATCAGCCCGAACACAGCGGGCGAGGTGCAGGGCCTCTAGGGAGACGTCCAGAGCGACCACACTCCAGTCTCTGGGCAACGCTGAGAGCGTTTTGCCGTCGCCGCAGCCCAGCTCCAGGACGGACGAGCCCTCGGGAAGGACGGGCAGATTCTTGACACCACCTCCCCAGAGGCGGCCCCGTCTGGCGTAATCTTTGTCCCATGCTTTGAGGTGAGAGTCCACGAGAGACTTGGTGGGGGATGGGCGCAATAATCCTTTGGCTGATTTATTCCGATGGTTATTAGTCCCTGGCCGCCGCTCATCCGTTCATGGATTTATTGGACCGTTTCCGGGGCTGTCTCTATGGCGTGGCCCTGGGCGACGCCCTGGGAATGCCCACGGAGGGCTACACTGCCCGGGAGATCAGCTCTAAATTCGGCATGGTTCGTGAGATGATGCCCGCCCCTGAGGGCCACTTTCATAGCGGCCTACATGCCGGCCAGTTCACCGACGATACCGAGGAGACGCTGCTTTTGGCCGAGTCGCTTATCGATGCAGCGGGCTTCTCGCCGGACCGATTCGCCGAGAAGCTCACCACCTGGGGCGCAACCTGGACGCTGGACGAGCAGCTCAACCGGGGGGTGGGCTTTGCCACCCGCTCTGCCGTGGAGAGCATGATCGCTGGAACGCCATGGCAGCAGTCGGGTCTGGCCATTCCCACCTGCGGCTCGGCCATGCGGGCGGCACCCATCGGCCTTCTCTACCACACCGATCTGAACATCGTGAAGAGCTATGCCGACCTGCAAAGCCTGCCCACCCACACCTCTGCCTCCGCAAGGGCCGCGGCCGTCGCTGTAGCCGCGGGCGTGGCCCTCTCATGCAGCGGCTTTTCCAAGGAGATGATCCTGAGGAACGCCGCCTCCCAGGCCAGCCTCCTGGATGCTGAATTTGCAGAACGGCTTCTCTGGGTAGGCACACTCCTGAACCTCAAGCCGGGGGACGCCTTAGGCCTGATCCGAAACTCTCCACTGGCCGCAGAGACAGTGCCCGCCGCCTTCTACTGCTTCCTCAAGTTTGAGCCGGAGGAGGCGCTCATCATGGCCGCAGGCGGGGGAGGCGACACCGACTCCATTGCCTCCATCGCCGGCTCCCTTTTCGGCGCGGCCTTGGGTCCATCCTGGATCCCGGAGAGCTGGCTGGCCGTCCTGGAGGGCAAAGAGAGAATTGAGAACGCCGCCCGTGGCCTTTTTGAGCTTTCTGCCTCATTTTGCCGCTAGGGTGCGGGTGTTTTTATATCATTAGCTTCGTCAAGGATTTTATGATAGATGTAGGAATTGTCGGTGGTTCGGGCTACACCGGTGGGGAGCTCCTGCGCCTCCTTGCCAATCATCCCGAGGTTAAGGTTGTAGCCGTCACCTCCCGAAAGCTGGCAGGAAAGCCCGTGACAACCGTTCATCCTCACTTAAAGAGCATATATCCACTTAACTTCGAGGCGCTTAACGGCAAAGAGGTCGCCAAGCGTTGCGACATTGTCTTTACCGCCGTTCCTCACGGCACAGCCATGGACTGGGTGCCCGAGCTTCTTGATGCAGGCACGCGGGTCATCGACCTGTCTTCCGACTACCGCCTGCCTACAGACGTCTTCGAGAAGACCTATGCCACAAAGCACCGCGCTCCCCGCGAGGCGGTCTTCGGCCTGACTGAGCTTCATCCCGAGGTGGCGCGGGCTAAGCTGGTTGGCAATCCCGGCTGCTACCCCACGGGTGCAACGCTCGCCGTGGCCCCGCTGGCTAAAGCCGGTCTGGTGGAGCGTGTGGTCTTCGACTCCAAGTCAGGCATCTCCGGCGCAGGAGTGGAGCCGACCGAAACCAGCCACTACCCCAATATGTCGCAAAATGTCATACCCTACAAGCTTACTACGCACAGGCACGTCCCTGAGATCAAACAGGAGCTCTCCCGCCTCTCCCCAGGCATAAAAGTGAACTTCACTCCTCACGTCATCCCCTCGGTGCGGGGCATCCTCACCACGGCGCATGTCTTCGCCCGTAAGGGGGCCGAGGAGACGCTGCAGGATAAGAGCCAGGTAGCTTCGATCTACCGCGAGTTTTACAAGAACGCCCCCTTTGTTCGCATGGCGGACGGCATTCCCAGGCTGTCCTCCGTGCGCGGCTCCAACTTCTGCGACATAAGCTTCGAGGTGGAGTTGGATAGCGATCGACTGGTGGTAATATCCGCCATAGACAATCTGGTGAAGGGAGCATCCGGCCAGGCCATTCAGAACATGAACCTCATGGCAGGCTTTGATGAGAAGACGGGGCTGTGGTTCCCAGGCATGGCGCCCTGAATTAATTGGTGAAATAGGTGAAAAAAATGTTAGTCAGAGATGTTATGAACGTCAAGCCCGTCACCGTCCAGGCAGAGGCTTTTGTGAGCGAGGCGGCCAGCCTCCTGCGTGAGAATAAGATCAGCGGTATGCCGGTTCTCGATGGAGAGAAGCTGGTGGGCGTTGTATCGGAATCGGACCTTTTGCGCCTTTTATCTGTGGAAGAGAAGGAAGGCGATCTCTGGCTTCCCAGCCCCTTCGAGGTCTTCGAGATTCCATTTCGTGATCTGGTGAAGTGGGAAAGGATGCATGCCAGCCTGGAGGAGATTCCCAATAAAAAGGTGGGCAATATCATGAGCCTGAACCTGCACGAGGTGGAACCGGATGACTCTGTGCAGGAGGCAGCCAGCATCATGACCCGCCACCGCATCAACCGGCTGCCTGTGGTGAAGGACGGACGGCTGGTGGGCATAGTGACCAGGGGCGACATCATATCCGGCCTGGGGATGCAGCATGCAGAGAATTGAGGGCGGCATCTGCGCCGTTTCCGGCGTGCGAGCCGCCGGTGTTCGCCAGGGAAAATACGGCCTGGCACTGATCGCCGCCTCGGGGGCCGCAGCCGGCATGTTCACCACCAACAAGGTGAGAGCTGCGCCGCTGGACGTTACGGCCCAGCATTTGGCCGGGGGCTATCTGGACGGCGTCATCGCCAACAGCGGCTGCGCCAATGCTTATACCGGCCCGCGCGGGCTGGAGGACGCCAGGGCCATGGCCCGGCTTTTAGCCGGTTTTCTGGGAACGGATGAGAAGAAGATCGGCGTGGCATCGACCGGCGTCATCGGCCGCTACATGGATCTGCCGCTCATCTCTCAGCTCTTCGAGCAGGCCAAAGTGAGGCTGCGCAGCAACGGCGAAGCGAGCACGGAAGCGGAGCGGGCCATCATGACCACTGACACTCGCGTAAAAGAGATCGCTGTGGAGCATGAGGGGCTACGCGTAGCCGGCATAGTCAAGGGCGCAGGAATGATCGAGCCCAATGTGGCCACCATGCTTTGCTTCCTTTACACGGACGCAGATTTTCCGGCGCAGACATTGCATGAATGCCTCGCCGATGCCGTTCAAGACAGCTTCAATATGCTTACCGTGGACGGGGACACCAGCACCAATGACACTGTGCTCCTCACGTCTACGGGAAAGGTCATTGGCCGTGAGGCGGATTTCCGGGAAGCCCTGCGGTACGTCTGCATGGAGCTGGCCCGCATGATGGCGCGAGACGGCGAGGGCGCCAGCAAGTACTTTGAGACCGTGGTCCGTGGAGCCCGTAGCGTTGAGGACGCCCGTCTGGCTGCCAAAGCGGTAGCTCGCAGCAGCCTGGTTAAGACGGCTGTCTATGGCGCTGATCCCAACTGGGGCCGCATCATCTGCGCCGTGGGATACTCGGGCGCAGAGATGGATCCGACCAGGATCACACTGGGCCTGGAAGGATTGAGCCCGGAGGGAAGAAGCCTCAAGGTATCGCTGGTAGAAAAGGGGCGCATTGTGGATGGAGTCCTGGATCAGGCCAAAGAGATCATGTTAGGGGATACTATCACTATTAACATCGACCTGGCACTGGGCAATGCAGAGGCGCGCGGCTTTGGCTGCGATCTGACCCATGAGTATGTGAATGTGAATGCCAACTACACAACTTAATTGAGCTGACATGTTTCGCGATCAACGTCTCGGGGAGAGCCGGCAGGATGTCCTGGACTACCTTTCCAGCCGAAAGGCAGATGAGCGCATCTTCGAAGCCGATCTGCTGGTGGACAAAGCCCACCTGGTAATGCTCAAAGAGCAGGGCCTGATCTCGGGAGAGGTCTGCTCAAAGATCATGGCGGCTCTTGACGATCTGATGGAGACGGGCTCGCAGGCGCTGGGCGCGGGTGAGGATGTGCATGAGGCCATTGAGGCTTATGTCCTGGGAGAGGTCGGCCCGGAAGGGGGCAGAATGCACACCGGACGCTCCCGAAACGATGAGGTGGCCACCTGCATCCGTCTGGCGCTGCGCGCCCAAATGCTGGATCTGATGCTTGAGCAGCTCTCATTGATTACTGCACTTGTCCGGCTGGCGGAGAAGCACACAGAGACAATCATCCCCGGCTTTACTCACACCCAGCACGCTCAGCCCACCACTCTGGCCCATCATCTCCTGGCCCATGCCGATGCTGCCGGGCGGGACTTCTCCCGTTTGGAGGACGCCTACCAGCGGGTTAACCAGAGCCCTCTGGGCGCGGCGGCCTTTGCCTCCACCGGCTTTAAGATCGATCGGCAGAGGACCTGTCACCTCTTGGGCTTCGAGGGCCTGGTGGAAAACAGCATGGACGCCGTCTCCACCCGTGATTTCATCCTGGAGGTCCTGGCCGACCTCTCCATTTTGATGGTCAATCTGAGCCGCCTGGCCGAGGAGCTGGTGCTGTGGTCCACCTCTGAGTTTGGCTATCTGGAATTGGATAACCTCTATGCCTCCACCAGTTCCATCATGCCCCAGAAGAAGAACCCGGACACGGCGGAGCTGGCTCGCGGCAAGGCGGGCTCGGTTTTGGGAAGCCTCATGGCAGCGCTCTCCATCTGCAAGGGCCTGCCTCTGAGCTACAACCGTGACTTGCAGGAGGTCACGCCCCATTTGTGGCGAAGCCTGGATTGGGCGAGAAGCACTGTGCGCATCCTGGACGGCTGCATCTCCTCTCTCAAGTTCAACCTGGAGCGATTGGAGACGAGTTCAGGCGCGGGCTTTTCCACAGCGACTGAGATCGCCGACTCGTTAGTGCGCATCACGGGCATGCCCTTTAGGACAGCGCATCGCATCGTGGGCCGCATTGCCGCCTCGGGCATCAGGCCGGGCCTGGCCGAGCTGGACGGGATCGCTTTGGAGATGGCCGGGTTTAGGGCCAGCGAGCGCGGCTTTTCTGCGTCAGACCTGGAGAGGGCACGAGACCCACGAAGCAACGTCGCCCTGCGGGCCAATACGGGCGGGCCGGCGCCGGTGGAGACGGAGCGGATGATCAGGGAAAGACAGGAACGGATAGCGGCAGGTGAAGAGCGGTTGGCCGGGAGACGAAGCCGGGTGGAAAAAGGGCTGGGGGAGCTGGGGGGGAGAAATAGCTAAAATCAAACCATTTTGTTAAGGCTAGCCGCACCATCGGCCTTTTCTATCAATTATCGCCAGAGCGTTTTCTGTCAGGATTATCCTCTGCGCTTTATGCCTGCCGCTCTTGACAATTACTACAGGATCGCTTACCTTTCTGGACTCGGCTATGATTCTGTGACCGTGTAGGGAATCGCCGACCTCAAGCCCCAACACAGCGCAGCCTCCATTTGGCCTTCTTTCTCCAGATCATCCATTATCTTGCATACCAGCTCATAATCAAGCTCAAGGTCAGTACTTGCCTCTGAGGCGTAAGCTTCTCCCTTCATTTTGAAATAGCCTGCAACTTCTTTTTTTGCAGTTTCATAGTCTACATCGCGATATTCAATGACCTTGATTGCCGATAGCTTTTCTCGGACAGCTTCACGGATGAAGTCGGAGGGATTAAGGTAGAAACCAGCTTCAACAAGTTTATTAATTTGGCCGATCTCATTTAGGGTAAGCTTGGCGCCAACCACTTTACCTATGCTACCAACGATGCCAACATCTGCGCCCATATCCTTTTCATTAGTTAAAACTAATTTATAGGTTTATCGGCATGCCCTTTGGGACAGCGCACCGCATTGTGGGCCGCATTGCCGCTTCGGGCATCGGGCCAGGCCGAGCTGGACGAGATCGCTCAGGAGAAGGCACCGGACCCGAAGAGCAACCTCGCCCTGCGGGCCAACGCGGGCGGGCCGGCGCCGGTGGAGACGGAGCGCATGAGCAAGGACCGGTGGCCAAGATTGCGGCGGGAGAAGGGCGGCTGGCCGAAAGAAGGAGCCGGGTGGAGAGGGCACAGGGGGAGCTGGGGGCGGAGAGATAGCTGAGCAAAAATAGACTGACCTCGGCCCTATGGCTTTCTGGCTCACCCTGGCCAAAATATATTACATACAATAAAAAATATTAAAATTGATTTGTAATTTACGTTAATTGAAATGTGCGGTATTGCTGGCGCTGATCGGTGCATCTGCCTCTAAAAAGCGAAATAAAAGCATTGTAATAACCCTTTGGTGCGTTGGATGGTGGATACCAAGTCAATAATACAGTAGATGTACCACCGGATGGAATACCATAAGCCGATTGACGGATAACATTGCCATCTGGGAACCAGCGACCACTTTGAACATGTTGGACCTGGTATCGCACTTCACCCATAAGAGGCTGTATTGTTGGATTATAAATCTCTACCGTGACGGAAATACCATTTCCATAATTGGCCGGAAAAGAACCCGTGGGCCAAAGGACATTACCTATTCTCACCTCATTTTGTATGGGGAATGGGTTTCGCTGCCCTAATGCCACACTACTAAACAATAATACTGATGTCAACAACAACACACTTAATATTGTTATATTTTTTTTATTCAACACCATCACTCCTTATAATTTCGTTCTATTCTACTCAATCATGATAAACCTTTTGGCTTGTGTGTATAGGCGTGGAAAAATGTTACGGAAATCAAATGATGTTGTCATAAAATCTCGTAGATTGCCTGTCGAGTCCATTGTTTGTGCTTTTCAGCACCCCACATACACGACCCAAAATCAGAAATTACATCGATAGCATGAAGACACTATCAAGATTCCTCGCTATCTCGACTGGGTAATGGAAATTGCGAAGACCCAACCTTGATTGCCGCCAGCAAGGCCGTACACAATCGTAGCCTAAAGCCGGTCCGATAATATCCTGGCCCGCCTCCCCGGGTGCCGCCCGCTCTATCTCCCTCCAGATTGCCCTCTCCCTGCCCAAAGTCGATCAGAGGCCGGACTTCCGTTACCTCAAAGGTGGCCAGCACGGCGATCATCCCTGCCGCCTGCTCGCCCACAATCCTGGCCGTCTGACTTTTGTACGTCCTGGGCTTCTAAATCCCTTCTTGGCGGCAAAACTCATCAAAATCCATGTACTTATCCTTCTCTCGAAGAAACCGCCTATATTCTGCATCGGCGTACTCTTCATCATTGATATGGCCTTTAGTAATCCGTGCCTCGTCTTTATCCAGGCTCTTCAGATACTTTTGAGCCCGAGGAGAGATCGCTATCTTGAATTCCATTCAAACCGCCTGCTTTGACTTCGTCTGCACAAACTCCCGCGCCGGGCGCGTCGCCAGGAGCACCGCATGGCCTTGATTATGGACGGGTGTCATCTCGTTTATATTCTGGCCCCCACCCTTCATGCCGCCCGCTCGATCACCCTCAGATCGCTTTCTCCCAGCCCTGCCCAAAGTCGATCAGAGGCCGCACTTCCGTTACCTCAAAGGTGGCCAGCACGGCGATCATCCCTGCCGCCTGCTCGCCCACAATCCTGGCCATCTGACTTTTGTACGTCTCTAACTTTGGGCCCGAGGTGGCGTACTCCAACATCTTCAGATAAACCCGGATTCCTTTCCAGTCGAGAACTCCCGCTCCCGGCTCCATTATCATGAACACAGCATGGGGATTTTCCACCAGGTTGGCAAAGGTGCGGCCCCTGGCCAGTGCCACTATAACGGTTTTTTCGTCGATCATTTGCGGGGAGCCGTAAACGGCACAGTCCGCCCGTCCGTCCTTGCTCGATGTACTTATGACGCCCAGCCTCGGCTGCTTGTTGAAATACTCCATCAATTTACCCGACATATTGCGCCTCCTATAGCATTAGCGAGCATATCGATTCCCCGGCAATAATTGGGATATCTCCTCCCACTATTTTCACTCATCAGGAATCGAAGGCTGGCTGATTTTAATTATGCTGCTGACTTTGATTTCATTCCCATCTTGGGTCCCAATTACCTCTACCATCTTCCCACAGAAGGACTCCAGAAAAGGATCGGGCTCGAATAAAGATCCTCGCTTATAGCTCAAGACATATTCATGCTTCTTGGTCTGCAGATAATAATCCGGCCCCTCACTCCTGCTTCCGACTCTTCCTTGCTTGACAAAAACCAAGCCGCTAAAATTCTTAGCTTCCGGCATAAATCGATTTTGACATCAAGACTATTTAAGCATTTTGAAAAAATATTTAAGATCAATATGCACTATCCAGGCTCTCCGTCGTGATCACCTGGTAGGTGTAATTGATAGCCGCCTTCTGCCTCGGCGCGAGCTGCAGCTTCCACTTCAGGCTGGTGGCCGTGCTCTCGGCTGGCTTTGGCGTGACTGAGATGATCACTGCCTCCTGGGGGACGGTGTCGGTTACCTCCAGCGCTGCCGCGCGGTCCAGGTTGCTCTTGATCTTCAGATAGTAGGTCCAGGTTTCCGTGGTCTCTTTTACGGTGTGATTTCTTGCACCTGTCCCTATCTCCCTGATATTCTCGGTTTTATTGTAGTCGGAAAGCTTGCTTTCCACCTTCAGATCGGCAGAGGGGCCAACCACTAGGGAGGCGTTGGTGCCGGCGGGCGTGTAGGGCATCTCGATGGTGGAGACGTACTCGTCATTTCTGTAAAGCAGAGCTTTTCCCGTTGGCCAGGGATTGTTCAGGGTGTTGTTGGCCCGGATCTCCTCCTTGGCGGGGCCCTCTGCCTGATTGGAGGCATCCCAGGTGTAGATTCTCACCAGAGGCGACTCTTCCTCGAAAAGTGGAAAGCCTATCTCCTTGTCCATGACCAGATCCTTTCGCCCTTCCAGCTCGAAGATATAGAGCGTCTCCAGCTCGCCAGAGGATGACGGCGCGGCTGCATAGTCCATGGCCTCGGCCACTGGAGCCGCTTCGGCGTACCTCTGATTTATCTGGGGCGCGGCCTTGGCAAAGAAAGGCTCCACAGCCAAAGGCAGACCTGCCACCAGCTTGAGGCGCACGTTCTTAAGATCCTCTCCGCCCTGATTGCTGAGCACGGCATTGGCCCTCACCAATACTGAGCCATTCAGAAGGTGCAGGTCGTACACCGGCTTCCAGTTGGCGGCATTGTACATGAGATAGGAGAGGTCAAAGCTCTGCGATCCCGGCGCGGAGATGTTCAGAGTGTAAACGGGATTGGCATCGTAGACCACTCTTTCTTGGGTCGCGTTGCTGACGGAAAGGAGCACTGAGCTTTGCTCGGCTTTTTCAGGAACATTGATCACGAACTTGTGCACGCCCTCGGTTACGTCCAGGCTTCCCGTTCGTTTCACTGCCATCAGGCCGTCCGGATAGATGGTGACGGAGTCTACAGGCAGGGTGATGGCTGTGGTGGCCTCGACCCCGCTCGCCTCATCGGAGAGGGCAAGGGCCGGGGCGCATAACAACAGCATTAGAATCGCTGCAAAGAGTTTCATAGTGGATGTAAGTCACCAGACATCTTATACTTTCCCAAAAAGGCAGTACATGACGTAATGCTTATATCGCCCCATCTAATTGATGCATGAAGATACTATTCATAATTGGTGTTCCCATGTTTCTTGATTTTATGAGCGAGGTCGAGGGCCTTCTTCGCGATGCCCTAGATCGCTGCAGCTACAAGGTAGAGGAAGGAGTAAACAATCTGGGCCTGGATGTGAGCCCTCACGCTGATTTGGCCTCATCCGTGGCCTTCCGGCTGGCCCCGCTGCAAAAGAAGAGCCCGATGGCCATTGCCAAGGAGATCCACCAGGCCCTCTCCCAGGATTACAGTTACGTCGATCGGGTGGAGCTTTCCGGCCCCTATCTCAACTTCTTCATGAACCAGAAGTTCCTGGACACGGTCCTCTGCCAGGCCCTGGCTGACAACGCCTGGACGGGCCGCATGAAGGAATTGGTCATTGTGGAGCACACCTCCGCCAATCCCGATGGGCCGCTGCACGTGGGCCACATCCGCAATTCCGTGATCGGCGACACCCTGGTGCGCATCATGCGCCGGGCGGGCTGCACCGTGGATGCCCAGTATTACGTCAACGACATGGGCCGCCAGGAGGCGATGGTAGTCGTCGGCTGCGATCACTTCCAGCTGGACGGCAGCAAGGCCGACCATGCCATAGCCAAGGTCTACATCGCCGCCAACCGTCTCATGGAAACCAATCCAGAGATCCGAGATGAGGCTGATCAGGTTATCCAGCGCTACGAGGCAGGCGACGAGGAGACGGTGGCCAAGATCCACAGCGCCATTAAGTACGCCATTGGAGGCATCGAAGAGACCCTGCACCGCATGAACATCCGCCACGACAGCTACCACTGGGAGTCGGAGTATGTGCGAAAAGGCGATGTGGCCGAGATTGTGGGCTTGCTCGAGAAGACAGGGCTCACGCAATACGAGGAGGGCGCGTTTCAGCTCGACCTAACAAAGTACGGCTTTGAGAAGAAGATGGTCCTCAAGAGGACCAATGGAACCTCTCTTTACATCACCCGCGACCTGGCCTACCACCGCTACAAGTCCCAAAACTCAGACCGTTCCGTGGATATCCTGGGAGCCGACCACAAGCTGGTCTCCGGACAACTGCGTACCGCCTTGCGCCTTTTAGGCATTCGCGAACCCGAGGTGGTCATTTTTGAGTTCGTCTCCCTGCCTACAGGCTCCATGAGCACCAGGAAAGGCAAGTTCATCTCCGCCGATGAGCTGCTCGATGAGGTGGAAAAACAGGCTTATGAGGAAGTTAAGGTGCGCCGACCGGAGGAGAGCGATGCCTTCCTCAAAGAGGTGGCGGCCCAGGTGGCGGCAGGTGCGGTGCGCTACGACGTGGTCAAGGTCTCTCCGGACAAGGCCACCACCTTTGACTGGAAGCAGGCCCTGGACTTTGAGAAGCTCTCTGCCCCCTTCATCCAGTACTCACATGCCCGGGCCTGCAGCATTCTACGCAAGGGAGAAGATCAGTGCAGGGCAGACGCGGGTCAAGAGGACCAGAACACTCCGGTCCAGGCCGATCTGCTCACCGGCGAAAACGAGATCGCCCTCATCAAGAAGATTGCAGAGTTTGATCTGGTCATCGACAGAGCCGCCCGGGAGCTCAAGCCTCATCAACTGGCCACTTATGCCCGCGAGCTGGCGGAGAGCTTCAACCACTTCTACCGCTACAGCCCGGTGCTGGATGCCGAGCCGAAACTGCGCCAGGCAAGAATGGCCCTGGCAAGAGCTGCCAAAAATGCCCTGCGAACGACCCTGGAGACCCTGGGCATTGTCGCTTTAGAGACGATGTGAGATGCGTCTCACTCGCTATTTTTGGGGCACAGCTTTCGCCTTAACAATTTTTATGCTATTGGCACTGTCGACCTTTGCAATGCCAGAGGGAACTCTGAGCTGGAGCGAGGAACCCTGGACAAAAGCCACCGAGGGGCCCCAGGAAAAAAGAGCCTCAACTCTCTCCGATCCCATATACTTCAACCTGAGCGGCAATGAGCCACAGTCCATCCGCCTGGGAGGGCAGCAATTAAACTACTCGGATTATATTTCCAATGCCTCTTGCGCATCCCTTTCCAGCGAGCTTTGGATCCGAAAGGGCGCGGTCTGGAGCCGGTTTAGCCAGGTCACAGCCGGCGAAGATGTCGATCTGGTCGTCCATACCCCCCGGGACGGCAATGGCGATATCTATCTCATATCCTATGCCAACAGCTCTATTCTGCACTGGAATTTCAAATTCCTGGCCGGCTACTATCGTCTCAAACTGAGACCGGAAGAGAGCGGCAGGCTCTTCATGCTGCTGGCCCAGGCAAATGAGCCGGGCAATGCCCTCATTCTGGATGTCCTGCCCCGGCAAAGTGAGCAGTCGTTCTCGCCATTGGAGGTGAATTCCATATTAATGGGAGACGCTTTTGTTACCATAAAATCCCAGAGAACCAAAGGCTACGATGTCTTTGTTGACGGCGTCTTTTACTGCAACGATAACAGCGATGGCTCTCTGGACGGAATCGCCAGCTTGACAATCGGTGGAGACAAGACCCACACCATTACCATATCAGAGAGAGACGGCTTGGGAGGCATCATCAACAAGAATGAGCACACGAAGAACTTCAAAAGGGAGACGGCTTACACATTGCTGATGGATTAAGACCGAACGTCACTCCTTCTACAGGAGGATGGTGCTTTCACATCCCCCAGATGCCGACGGCCAGTTCAGTGCCTTCAGTCATCGGGAAGCTCTCCTTCTTGCGAAAGATCTTCCTGGACCACAGCTTTCCAGGGGTTCTGTCAAAGACCACCAGATGCGCCTCTGCAGCACTGCAGCGATCTGCATACTCCCTGACCTGGGCAAGTCCCTCCTGGATTGTCTTTGACCGGGACTTATGCATGACCTTCAGCTCTATGACTGCTCTTTGCACACCTTCTGCAAACGGCCAGATCACGAGCAGATCTGTGCGGCCGCGACCGAGGCCGTACTCGCGCTCCACGCGTCCGCCGCCATTGACGATCCGCTGCAAAAAGGCCTGCATCAGCAGTTGCGGTCCTGCCTCGCGGTAGTCGAACCTCTCCAGCCAGCTCTCGGAGTGCTCGCGGAAGAACTGCTGAAAAGCCTCCAGAAGCTTCGAAAGATCCAGGCGGCCGTCGGGCTGGACGTACCAGGCCGGCTCCAGGGCTATGGTGATCTGGGTTGTGTAGGTCAGAACTCGTGGGATCACCTCTCGATAGATCTCATTTGAAATTCGCATCTGCCCTTTGGTCGTGATCAGCCCCAGATCTTCGACGTACTGGACATCGTCCTCTGGAGGCTGCTCAGGCTTTGCCGTGCCTGCCAGGAGTGGCTCAATCACTCGGCGTACCCGCTCCTCTCGCAGCTTGTCTGCCAGTTGATCGAGATGAGTCTCGCGCCGGGCGATCATGTTCTCCTTGGCCCGGGAGATCATCTCACAGGTCACAGGCATCGATCTGTCCCGGCCCTCCGCCATTTTAAAACAGGCATCGTAGGCCAGGGCATTCACGAGCCAGGGCTGACCTGCGGTGAGGTTCCATGCCTTGTCCAGCGCGGGAGCTTCGAAGATCTGACCGGTCTCTTCAGTGTGCTGGCGGTAGAGAGTCTCGACCTCCTGGCGGGAGAAATTTCCCAGTCGCAGCGACTCGGCTTTGATGTTGAAGGCGCTCCCTCCGGTTATTACCGTCTTTTCCTGATCAGAGTGAATCCTGTAGTCCCGGATGTCCCGCACGCCGCAGAGAACGATGGTGGATGGGAAATGAGTTGGCCTGTTGGTATAACCGGCCCGGAGCTGGCGGAGCACAGAGATGAGCGTGTCTCCAACCAGGGCATCGATCTCGTCTATCAGGAGCACAATGGGCTTGGGGCTTTGGGCTGACCAGCGAGTCAGGGCTTCGCCCAGTGCCCCAAAAGGGCCGCTCTGGAGAAGGATCTCAGCGACGGAATCTTTCAGAGAAGGATCGTGCAGGTAGTCGCGGGCCTGCGATCCCAGCACGCCCAGGATAGTCCTCATCGCTTCCCCAACGTTCTCCCGTGCTCCCTGGGCGGCCTCGAAGTTGGCATAGAGCGCCCGGTACTTTCCTTCCCGGTTCAGGTATTCCATCAGCGCCAGGAGGCAGGAGGTCTTTCCCGTCTGCCGGGGGGCGTGGAGCACGAAGTACTTTTCCTGCTCTATCAGGCCCAGGATCTGCGGCAGATTGAACCGCGAGAGGGGCGGCAGGCAGTAGTGTTTGCTGCAATTGACGGGCCCGGCTGTGTTGAAGAAACGCATGGATTTAGATAATTGGCATTCAAGCTATTTTAATGCTTACTCTTCGCGGCTTCGCACGAGATCGCTTTTCACGCGAAGGCGCGAAGCCGCGAAGTCTCGACGAGAGAAGGATAATTATGGAAATTTGATATGCAGTTCGCCAGAAGAACCGGACAGCAAGCGGCCCCTGGCACCGGGCCGGATCACGCCACATTCCACAGACGGATGGTGCCGTCCCAACTCCCCGATGCAATTGTTCGCCCGTCCGGGCTGAATGCCACGCTCCACACCCAACTGGTGTGGCCCTGCAAAGTTCGGATCTCGTTGCCGCTGGCGGCATCCCACAGCTTGATCGCACTGTCACCGCTGCCCGATGCAATTGTTCGCCCGTCCGGACTGAAGGCCACGCTCCTCACCCAATCGGAGTGGCCCTGCATAGTTCGTATCTCATTGCCGCTGGCGGCATCCCACAGCTTGATCGTATTGTCATCGCTGCCCGATGCAATAGTTCGCCCGTCCGGGCTGAAGGCCACGCTCAACACCGAACTGGAGTGACCCTGCATAGTTCGGATCTCGTTGCCGCTGGCGGCATCCCACAGCTTGATTGTATTGTCATCGCTGCCCGATGCAATTGTTCGCCCGTCCGGGCTGAAGGCCACGCTCGACACCCAACTGGAGTGGCCCTGCAAAGTTCGTATCTCATTGCCGCTGGCGGCATCCCACAGCTTGATCGTATTGTCATAGCTTCCCGATGCAATAGTTCGCCCGTCCGGGCTGAAGGCCACGCTCAACACCGAACTGGAGTGACCCTGCAAAGTTCGGATCTCGTTGCCGCTGGCGGCATCCCACAGCTTGATTGTATTGTCATCGCTGCCCGATGCAATTGTTCGCCCGTCCGGGCTGAAGGCCACGCTCAACACCAAACTGGAGTGGCCCTGCAAAGTTCGTATCTCATTGCCGCTGGCGGCATCCCACAGCTTGATCGTATTGTCATAGCTGCCCGATGCAATAGTTCGCCCGTCCGGACTGAAGGCCACGCTCCTCACCAAACTGGAGTGACCCTGCAAAGTTCGGATCTCGTTGCCGCTGGCGGCATCCCACAGCTTGATCGCACTGTCACCGCTGCCCGATGCAATAGTTCGCCCGTCCGGACTGAAGGCCACACTCTCCACCGAACCCGAGTGGCCCTGCAAAGTTCGTATCTCGTTGCCGTTGGCGGCATCCCACAGCTTGATCGTATTGTCATCGCTGCCCGATGCAATAGTTCGCCCGTCCGGGCTGAAGACCACACTCTCCACCGAACCCGAGTGGCCCTGCAAAGTTCGTATCTCGTTGCCGCTGGCGGCATCCCACAGCTTGATCGTATTGTCAACGCTGCCCGATGCAATAGTTCGCCCGTCCGGGCTGAAGGCCACGCTCCTCACCAAACTGGAGTGGCCCTGCATAGTTCGTATCTCATTGCCGCTGGCGGCATCCCACAGCTTGATTGTATAGTCATAGCTGCCCGATGCAATAGTTCGCCCGTCCGGACTGAAGGCCACACTCGACACCAAACAGGAGTGACCCTGCAAAGTTCGTATCTCGTTGCCGCTGGCGGCATCCCACAGCTTGATTGTACTGTCCTGGCTGCCCGATGCAATAGTTCGCCCGTCCGGACTGAAGGCCACGCTCAACACCGAAAGGGAGTGCCCCTGCAAAGTTCGTATCTCATTGCCGCTGGCGGCATCCCACAGCTTGATTGTATTGTCATAGCTTCCCGATGCAATAGTTCGCCCGTCCGGGCTGAAGGCCACACTCGACACCAAACTGGAGTGGCCCTGCAAAGTTCGTATCTCGTTGCCGCTGGCGGCATCCCACAGCATTATCGTGCCATTCGCGCAGCCTGCCGCAAGAATGCGCCCATCCGGGCTGAAGGCCACAGATCTTTTGGGATTTGACAGATTTCCCAGCACCGCAATCAGCCCGTATTTTTCCACATCCGGCAGAGTGCTCTTCGCATACCCCTCAGGCAACTTAAGCGGCGTCTTTCCGTATCTATCTCTCATGCAAAGGACAATGTGCTTGTCACCCTGAAAGAACGGCCCGCCGGGATGAGCATTCCCCTTTTCGTCTGTGCCCCAATCAAGGTTCAGCCAAACGTCTTTTGTATCAGTATCGATATGAGTATAGATCTTCTCGGTGCGAAACTCTTGCCTGAGATATTTGGTTATGTCTTCGACCTGATTCCCCGTGGCGGCAAGACCACCCAAAAAAACCTCGGTGTATGCGTGCCCTCCGGTGCTGTTATTATGAGCGAGAATAATTCGCGTGGTGCCGCCGATGGACTCCACCAGCGCAGACATGAGAATGGCAAAATCGTCGCAGTCGCCAATGCCCGCACATCCGATCTCTTTTCCCGCGCCCAAGGATTCGCTGGCATTGTTGAAGTAATCTACACCCCGCGGGTCTCTAACATAACTCCAGCCCTTCATCGCACCGTCTCCGCTCTTAAGATAGCCGAAAATGGCGCTGACCTGTTCAATGGTGTAATCTCCGGGATGCTTGCCTGCAAGCAAAAGCGCTTCATGGCGAACGGTAGGGTGGTCCGGCTCGATTCTGGAGTTAAGGACGCTCTTCAGCTCCCCCACATTCTTGTCTACTTTGCCGTCAAGAGCGTCGCTGCCACCGGTAATGGGAAACTCAAGAACCTCGCTATCGGACGGTGCGGATATCAACGGCACTCCTGCGAGGTCGGAAGAATTTGCAGATGCCGTCTCAATTTGATCAGAGGAATAGCCTGCTACACCAGATGCATTCACGTCAAAGACGAAAGGCACGTCTGCCGCCAGACCTATTCCGATCAGGATAAGGATAATGATGCACAGCCAAAGAGATCTATGGAACATGATTACCTGGAAAGCCAAAGGTCTTGACTACTATATCTATTTTGCATTGAAAATTCAGAAAAAAATGGCCTTTTGCCTTCTCTGCTGCAAATCGGCAGAAGAAGCTCAGGCTATCGTCTTTTTAACGGACGTTGGACCTGCCTTTGCTGGCCATCATGAAAGCAAAGTCGGCATTGGTACCGGTCTTCTTGCCGTCAGGAAGGCGGCCGTAGGTAAAGTCGCTTTGCGAGTTGTCGCCCCTTTGGGATGTCTTGTCTACCTCCAAACCGGAGGCGTCATAGAGAAAGACGGTTCCGTTGCCGGTCGTGACCCAGTTCTTCTGGCCGTCAAAAGCCAAAAATCCCTTGGGCTCGATGCTCCCCTTAAGGGCAATAGGCCCCTCCCAGGGTTTGTCTACGATATTGATCTTCCAGCCGGTCAGATCCACTGCCGCGTCCCCTGTATTATAAATCTCTACCCATACGGTGCCGTTGTCGGGCGGGCTGACCTCAAACTCATTGATGACCACGTTGCCCATGCAAAGACCGCAGATGGCCAGAAGGCCAGAGAAGGCTAAGAGCGCCTTGATGCCGATTCCCAATTTTTGATTCATTTTCCTTTCACTCCATGCATTTAGCGTATATTTGATTCGCCCTTGGTGGCAGAGCCCAAGCCCCAGTCTCCATCGGTATTTGTATCGTAGCCATCCGGATGCCTGCCGTAGGTAAAGTCGTTGTTCATGCTGTCCTGTCGGTTGGCCGTCTTGTCCACTACCTCTCCAGATGCGCTGTAAAGTGTGGCATATCCGCCATCATTATGATTCCAGGAAGACTGGCCATTGAAGACATAAAAGCCCTTGGCCGGCAGCATAGTTCCCGCGGGCACCGCAGGGAACTTGCCTACCCAGCTTCCGTCGGTGATCTCTGCCGTCCATCCGCTGATGTCCACGCTCTCGTTATCGGGGTTGTAAATCTCAACCCAATCCGCCCCGCCTTCCGGGGGGTTCAGTTCCATCTCGTTTAAGACAACCGATGCCGCAGCGCTTATGGATAAAACCATCATAGCCACCGCAAAATATAATGCCTTTGATGTTAATCTCATTGCTGTTTCCTCCACTCATGCATTATTGGACAATATCGGTGACATATATTTCAAGTATATTACCATATCGGAGCTTCCATATTGGGGCCGCTTCCGCCGGATAAAATAGGGGAGCTTCAGGAAACGACTGGACTTTCCGGAAAACCGACTGGAAAACGGCTAAATAGTTTGAGAGGTATAAACGCAAACAAATATTTAGAGTTTGTAAGGGAGATAAAACAAATTAGCAATGAGGTGGATTGGATGAAATTTAAGAAATTGGAGAATAGATCGGTGCCTCTTGGAAAGATGCTGCTTTTTTGCTGCATCGCACTTGGCCTGATGACTGCGCTTTCTGCTGCTGCCGCGCAGGGAAAAAATGTTTGCTCTGGAGCTGAATGGGGCAGTTACGCCAATTTTAGCTTCTGCCTTCCAGAGCAAGTAGTAGTGATAGGCGAAACTAAGGAAGAAGCAAATTATACTGACGGAAGAGAGGTTACCGCATCAATGCTGCTGGATGGGAAAAGAGTCGGTCTGCATATTCTCTATCCTTGCCAGGCACCCCAAAGAGAGCTGGAACGAGCAGAGCTGAAGCCTTTTCTGGAAGCTTATGAACCTATCCTGGCAAAGGCTACGTATAATGAATCGGTGCCTGGACCGGCACTTTTGGGGCAGATTGGAAATCAGAACCTTATCGCCTACCAGCCGAACAATTTTACCGTAGCCCTGGTATTAATTGACATAAACATGAGCGCGAATCTGAAGGCGACCTTCTTGGACAATTTGACAATAAATGTAAATGAAGGCGTTATGCCACCCGGCAATTGCCCGGATACCACGGTTACTACCGTTGCTCCTGCAACGGCCACGGTCCAGGAAAATCCCCTCCCCAGCCAGGTTACTGATGAAAAGTTGACTCCTGCCGAGAAGATGAAGGCAAATCAGGAAAGACTTAAGGCTCAAATGGATGAAAAAAGGAAAAAAATGATAAGGAACTGAGGGCGAAAACCTGCCAGAGAAAAAACTGTATCCTCATGCCGCCGGCCGGGTCTGCCAATTCCAGCCGGGCCTTCCCGGCCGGAGGCTTTTATTGTAAAACTAAATTTTTTTAAAAAATATATTTTGCTAAAAGGGGCGAAAAGCTATATTTTTTGCGTGTCTTTTTCTTGCGAAGAGGCGAAGGTTCATATGCCAAGCATCTCAATTTGCTCATGAAATATCGCAGGGGGATTTGGCATAAAATTGATAGCTCTTTATCTGATTGCTTGCTCTTTATTGCTGGCCCAGGGGGCTGAAGTGGATAACATATCCGAAACAATTGATGATCTTCTGGCAATGAATTTGAGCAACCAAACGACAATGAATCGCACAGTATCTAATTACACCGCATTTAATTCATCAGAGCTTAACTCATCGGAATCTGCCTCATCAGACCTCAATTTATCAGAATTCGCATTTACAGATCAAGATGTCGCAGACAGCTATTATAATTATTCGCAGATCCAAAGTGAGCCGGAAGTTATCAGCCTGGCATTCCCCGCTTCTGATTTTAACGGAGACAATGCCACAGACCTTCTGGTCATGAACATCAGCAGTGAAGCCGACACAGGAGCCTTTAATTCCGAGGTATCGGCGTTCAGCGGTGCAGACGGCAACACATTATGGCAAAAGGAGTATCCCGGATCCCTGGTCTTTGCCACAACCACGGGAGACCTCAATGGCGACGGCCTAACGGATGTCATGATAGATGAAATCCTGGCAGCAGCGAGCTTCATCCCTTACAGCAGCGTCTCCGCCCTTGCCGGCAGCAATGGCACTGTAATCTGGAGCCGCCCCCAGTTGCTGGCCATGACCGTTGCCTATCCCGTCAAAGATATTAGTGGAGACAACGCCACACAGTTTCTGGTGCACGTATTCGGCTTGGATAGCATGAACAACAGCATATTCACCAGCATTGCCCGGGTAAGCGGTTCCAATGGCACAAAGCTGGATGAGAGAATCTTTTCCGGTGCCCTGGCCATCGAATATCCGGCCGGCAACCTCACAAACGACCTTGTGCCAGACAGCATTGCCGCAATTTATCAATTGAACGGATCGATGACGAGCGAGGGCGTTGGCGAAGAATTCCCTCTGAACATCACGGCCACCATATTTGAGGCCAGAGACGGCCAGGAGCACAAAATGTTCTGGAACCACAGCTTTGCCGGCCCGGCCCTGGCTGTACCGGTATTGGATCTGACCGGCGACGGTCGGGACGAACTGGTAGTCTATCTCATGAGATTTGCCGAGAATGATTCAATAAGCTGCGATATCGCCGTTCTTCAGGGCTCTGATGGAAAGTTGCTCTGGCAGCAATCCTTTTTTGGCCTGGCCTTCGCCGTGACCGGCCCGGACCTGACCGGAGAAGGACAGCGAGACCTGATGGTCTACAAACTGGGAGAATCTGAAAGCGCAGAAGTGCTGGCGGTTAAGGGAGACGATGGAAGGCTGCTGTGGAGAAAGGAGGGGATGATATTCATTCCCCCCTGATTCGTATCCCAAAACCTTTTAACCAGGATCTTCATAGTATGCTGGTTATCAAAAAGCTCAAACATTGACAGGAGGTGTATTTGATGCCATTCGAGAGCATAAGCGAGCTGCCCAAAAGCGTGCGAAATTTGCCCAGCCGCGCCAAGGCCCTTTACATGAAGGCTTATAACGGCTGTTGGGAGGATTTGGAGAGTACTGAGGACGCAGCGCGCGAGAAGGCATCCCACGAAGCAGCCTGGTCGGCCGTGAAAGAGCAGTACGAGAAGGACGACGGGACGGGTGAGTGGGTAAAAAGCGAAGAGGTCGCAGGAAGACGCTCGCGCCATGTCATAAGGCACCGCAAGAGCAGGCCCAGTGGGGCTGCCTCGCAGGCAAAGGCAAACGCATGATGTCAACAGAGCAATGCTGATGAGGAATTGAGCCGCGAACGGACTTAAATAGGCACCTCATCAGCAAGTCTCGTGACGTATATTCTCTTCTTGTCTGATTCGTATCCTCATCTTATCTGATGCATCGATTTTTATCGTGATTTATCATGCCATACCACAAATTAGTTATAAAATGCAGTCATGATTGCGGGAGAGGAGTTCGTATGCCTAAGATGGCGATAATCTATGCCAGTGGTATGGGAAGGACCAAGACGATGGCAGAGGCCATTGCGAACGGTGCCATGACCATTCCAGGCATCGAGGTGGTTATTAAAAACGCCTATGATGCCTCGCTCGATGATGTATTAGATGCCGCAGCCATAGCTTTAGGCGGCTCAACTTACAACTACAAGCTCAATAAGGTCATGGATCCTTTCCTGAAGGAGCTGGCCAAGCTTGATCTGAAGGGAAGAGTAGGAGTGGCCTTCGGCTCGCACGGATGGAGCGGAGAGGGCGTTCCTACCATCATTGCTCGAATGAAGTCCTTCGGCATGTTGGTGATTGAGCCGGGAACCACAGCCGTTCAGGTTCCAAGCAAAGAGGACATTGAGAAATGCTTCCTGCTGGGAAGGACCGTGGCCATGGGACTGGTAAACTAGAAATGTCCAAAGATATTCTGGAAAAGGGCGCGATTGTGCAGAGGGACAAAGAGACCTATGCCATAGCGCCACATATCCCAGGCGGCATAATAGATCCGGCCAGCCTGCGCCGGATCGCCGATGTGGCTGAGAAGTACAACGCCAAAGCACTCAAGATCACCTCGGCACAGAGAATCGCCATCGTTGGTATTGATCCCAAGGACATCGATAATGCCTGGAAGGATCTGGGAATGAAGGCAGGCGCGGCCATTGGTCTATGCGTTCGAAGCATCAAGATCTGCCCCGGCACCACTTTCTGCAAGCGCGGCCAGCAGGATTCCGTGGGCGTAGGCTTGAAGCTGGATGGGCTGTATCATGGCATGCAGCTTCCCTGGAAGTTCAAAATTGGCGTATCAGGATGCGCAAACTCCTGCGCCGAGCCGGCCGTAAAAGATATCGGCTTGATCGGAATGTCCAAAGGATGGAAGCTTCTGGTAGGAGGAAGCAGCGGAGTCAAGCCCCGGCTGGGAGTGATGCTGGCCGAGAATCTTTCCGATGAAGAGGTATTTTCGCTCATCGATCGGATAATCAACTACTACAAGGACCATGCCAAAAAGCAGCGTCTGGGCGAGTTCATCGAGGAGATCGGCTTCGAGAAATTCAAGCAAGATATTCTCGTTTAATCAAAAATGGCTGGAAAGGCATCTTGCCTTTTCCGGCGAAATTTACTACATGCCATATCCCGGTGCATAAGTTGGCCGATAGTAATAGGGGTAATTATTCGGGTACATACTGTATCCCCAGTCGCTGTAAAGGAAGTTGTAGGCCTCAGCCATCCACATGGCCTGCTCGTAGTATTCTCGTCCCGGGCAGGTGCCGTTGTAAAAGGAGCGAAGCTCACAGAAGCTGCCGTCCGGAAAATGACAGTATCCGTCTTTGGGACATCCGCCATGATTCACGCAATAGGCTTCGATTGCATTTCTCGCCTCGCATGGGCCGGAACCGTAAAATCCTGTGGCATAGACCGGCCACGCCTGTATCATCAACAGGGCTGCAAATATCCACATTGCTCTAGTTTTCACAAGTATCCCCCAATTTAATATTCCCTTTTGCCCTTCAACCTATGAAAGATTATTGGTTGAGGGGGCACGGGATAAAAACGAAAAGAGAGGCCCTGGAGATCCAGGGTCCTGATTTTTTAATTGCTTTTTGCCGGTCCTACCCGAGCTGATTGACGAATACCAGGTCGGTCACACTGGCATTGGTGATGGTTACTACAGACTTGCCCTCTGCGGGGGAAATTATGCTCCAGCCCTGCGTGAGAACCTCGGAGACTGTGTACTCACCAGCAGCCAGGTCTGCGAAGGCGAACTTGCCGTCGGCGGCTGTAGTAGAGTTATTGATAACGGTTCCTGCCTGTTCCAGGTTCATGGTCCAGCCAGCGAGGCCGGTTTGATTAATATCTGCGACCATCCCTTCGATAGTGAATTTGGTCTCATTCACCGGAGCGGCCACGGGCTCAACCACCGGAGCGGCCACGGGCTCAACCACCGGAGCGGCCACAGGCTCAACCACCGGAGCAGCCACAGGCTCAACCACCGGAGCAGCCACAGGCTCAACCACCGGAGCAGCCACGGGCTCAACCACCGGAGCGTCCACGGGCTTAACCACCGCAGCGGCCACAGGCTCAACCACCGCAGCGGCCACAGGCTCAACCACCGCAGCGGCCACGGGCTCAGCCTTATTCTGCATGCCCTGTGCAACTGCGTTATCTACACCTACCAGCTTAACGGAGTAGGGTGTGGCAGCTCCCTGCTGGAACGAGTAGGGCATCCTGGTACTCTGAACAGCGGCGGACTTGAAAGAATACTTGTTTGCCACCATATCCGGAGTCAGGTTATGGGCGGGAACATTTAATGTTTTGAAGCTGTATTCGACTTGATTTCCTGATTTTGCAGTGTAAGACTGATTTCCTGCAGCTTGATTAGTGTACCCCAAAGCAGGCATTAAAACGATGGCTGCGATCATGAGGGCCACAGTGATAGCCAGAACTTTCTTCATATTGTATACCTCCTATTCCTCTAGCGCATAGCATTTATGACTGTAGCTTGAACATCCTCCCCTTTGAGAAGAATTGTCGTCAAGTCTAGTTATTCTTCATATAAATAGACTTTCATGGACAAAGACCACAATTAAGGGACGGCATTGCATTTGTGCCCCCGTCCCCCTCGGCAGGGACGATACGAAGAGCAGGCAGCAAAAACTGACATGGCCTGTTGGCCTTCTGTATTATTTTTGTGTTTCAGTCGGCTCATCGAAATTAATAAATGCGACCCATCGCAGTTTATTCCCGGGACTGCTGCCAGTCCTTCCCGGCAAGAGGAGAACGTCACGCCCCATCGCTCTGCACTCTCTTTCACCCTCTGCATCAGATCGCGCCTGGTCCCTGCCGGAAGGCGGCAGCTTCCTGCAACTTTCCCGCCTCCGGCAAAAAGGCTCTCTAAAGCCGCGCCCTCCTGCGGAAAGGCGGAGACTATCTTTTTAATATTTCCCGGCCGGGCCTTATATGTGGAGGAGGTTATGTGCCCGGCTCCGGCTTGTGAGACGGCCTCCACCAATTCCTCGATCTCCTCATCGTTGATGCCGGGGATGATGGGATCGATTCTGGCCGAGACGGCCACACCATTTTCCGCCAGCTTTGCCATGGCAAGAAGGCGCTTTGCCGGCAGCGGCGCTCCCGGCTCCAGCCTGCGGCATATTGAGTCATGCAGCGTAGTGACGGTTATGGCCACGCAGGCAGACATGCCGGCCAGTAGCTCAGCATCCTGGGCCACCAGATGCGACTTGGTCACCACCTGGACACAGAGATCGCGCTCTTTTAAGATCTGCAAACAGCTCCGGCTGAGCCTCAGATCCTTTTCCTGGGGAGGATAGGGATCGGAGCTATTGGACAATGCCACCAGGGTTCCGGGCTCGACCCTGGCCGCTTCCCTGGCCAGGCGCTTTAAGAGATCGACCTTGGGGCGGCACTCTGCAAAACGGGGGATGTAGGATGAGGCGTAGCAGTAAAGGCAGCCATGCGGGCATCCCGTGTAGGGATTCAGGCTCAGCTTGGGCGGGCAGGTGCATAGCCGGCTCTTCCAGGGGTCAAAGGGTTGCAGGATCATGCGCGGCGGATCTTCTCCAGCCTCTCCAGCTCATCGGCATCCTCCAGGGAAGCGTTGAGCCTAAACCCTTCAATCACAGGCTCAAGGATGCTGTAATTCGTTCCACGTTTATGCGCTCCTCTGATCTTAAGGTTCAGGATAACCTCTGCATTTACATCGGCACCACTCTCATCCTCATCTCTTACCAGGGACCTCAGACCATGGGATAGGGCCCGTTGATCTTTTTCCGGAAGACCGCGCGTTGCCCAGCCCACGGGCACGAGCTCTTCGCCGCTCCTTAACGCTACCTGGTATCTTGCCGGAAGCTTCTTTTTTTCCCCACGGCCCCACTGCACCCGCACGATCAGGGCGGCAAGATTATGCTCGGCTCGGATGATGAAATCCCTATCGGAAACTATGCCTGGACGGTAGGCGGCCTGAATATCTCTCGCTAACAACGCCCTGGCTCCGGTTTTGCCGGCCCGGCAGAGAAAATCATCTACTGCGCTGCTCTCCAGCAAAACCCTCTCTTGGGAAGGAGATATCCCCGAGAAGGGCATGGCTTTGGGCTCGCCAAGTATTGATAAAAGCCTCTTTCGCCGATCCTGATAAGGCATACTGCAAATGTCTTCTCCCGGCAGGGCGATGAGGTCGTAGGCCAGGAGCGCCGGATGAATGCTGCTCTTTCGGGAGAGGCGACGGCGATTGATGTACCGCAGCATTTCCGCCTGGCTACAAATCCCGCTCCTGCCAACGCCGCTCTCCTTAGAGCTAATATTATTAACAATATGATAAAAGCCTATGAGGTCGGCATCCGCAACAAAATCCGATTCGATTTTCCCAAGCTGCTGGGATATGCCGTTAAGGGCAAAGGTGATATTTCGGAGTTGTGATGTGAAGATAAGAACTTCCTTTTTTATTTTATGAACCTGCACCCTCAAGCCGGGATACTTGGGCAGAAAGGCTCCGGGAATCACGGGCTTGCCGGGGCGAATGACCATGAATCGGATTGGGACCTCTGGCTGAATTACTATCCTCTCCAACTCCCGGCTTTGGGCCATCGCGGCAATGCCGCCCAGATCCGGCATGAGGCTGTAAGCACTGCGAATTTTCTCTGGGTCAACGTTCAGTTGCCGAGAGAGCGCGGCAATCATGGTCATATGCCCGAGGCCGGCCTGCATGTTTCGCAGAGCAGTGCGGGCGATGAACTTGCCCTCCTGAGGAGTTGCTTCTAAAAATAGACCTCTAAGCAGAGCATTCTTGCGCTGCTCCGATTCCCTGCCGTTCATGGCAGAGATGCGCCGCAGCCTTTCATAAACCGACAGTGCCTGCAAGGGCTGGCAAAAAAGGGAATGCTGCCCCTTCTGCTCCAGCGCCGCCTCAGCCACCATTCCCATATCACTGCATCTCTCCCGAAGAGTGGGAAGATCCTGGTCGGATACCTCCGCCAATGCCGCCATGAGAGCCTCCGGGCCTATGCCCATCTCCCTCTCTTCCCAGGGCGGCCACAGCTCGCCTAAAAGCAGCCGCACAACTGGACAGAGCATCTCGGACTCGGGCTCAATCTCAGCCAGAAGGCCCGCCGCCAGATCGACCTTGCGGCCGCGCGGGGCCAGGGAGATCTCTTGCAGGACCTGGGCAATCCGAGAATAACGCATTTACCTCGCTATCTTGATCTTCAACAGATCCTCAGCCTTCTTGGCCAGATTCTCAATCATGCCGTCCAGCTCTTTCAGAAAAGATTTGGTTTTCTCCGTGGTCACAGCTCCCGGAGCTGAAGCCTTGATCAGTCCTTCCTGCTCCAGAACCCGCAGGGAATAACGTACCTTGTGGCTGGGGATCTTCGTCTCCTCAGCCAGCTTGAGGATGCCGATGGGCTCATTCTCCACCACTTGCTTGAGGATGACCAGGTGCCGTTGCAGCATCTCAAGCTCACCGCTCACCTTTTCGGTCAGAATTGCTATCACATCCGCTCATGGGATTAATATCAATAGCGCGCCCGGCGGGGGAGAAAGTCTATGCCGTGTCGGGAGGTCACACGCCTGCCCAGGTCCTTTCCCAGTATTTGCGGGGACGACACACCTGTGACCACAAGCATAGTCCGCAGAGTATGCTCCAGATTCGGGTCTATCTGCGCGCCCCAGATTATGCGAGCGTCAGGATTGATCTTCTGGTAGACCTCGTCTACCACGGTCTCGGCGTCGGTGATGGTCATATCCGGGCCACCCACCACGTTTACCAGGGCCGAGGTTGCCCCTGATACATCCACATCCAGGAGGGGGCTTCGTAGAGCCTTCATGACCGAGTCGCGCGCCTTTTCCTCGCCTTCTGCCTCGCCCATGCCGATCATGGCCACGCCGCCGTTGGTCATGACGGTTCTGACATCAGCAAAGTCCAGATTGATCAGTCCGGGCCGGGTGATCAGCTCAGTGATGCCCTTGACGGAGCGCATCAGCACCTCATCTGCGACTTTGAAAGCGGCCTGCAGGGGAAGATTGGGGACCACATCGAGGAGTCGGTCGTTGGGCACCACGATTACCGTGTCCGAAACCTCTCGCAGCCTCTTCAGGCCTGCTTCGGCATTCTGCATTCTGATGGTGCCTTCCGCACTGAAGGGGATGGTGACGATGGCAATGGTGAGAGCTCCCGCCTCGCGGGCGGCTTCCGCTACTACCGGGGAGGCGCCTGTACCCGTGCCGCCGCCCAGACCACAGGTGACAAAGACCATATCCGCCCCTTCCACGGAGGCTTTGATCTCATCGATATCCTCCAGGGCCGCCTCCTCTCCGATGGCGGGCAGGCTTCCTGCTCCCAGGCCACGCGTGGTGCGTCTGCCGATGAGGAAACGCCGGTCGGCATTGATATGCAAAAGATGCTGGGCATCGGTGTTGATGGCAAACAGCTCCGCACCCTGGATGCCGCACTCTGCCAGACGGTCGATGGTATTGGATCCGCCTCCACCGCATCCTATGACTCTGATTACCGTGGTCAGCTCTTCTAAAACCGAAACCAGCTCTTCATCGCTCTGGATCATGCTGGAAGGCTTGATCCTGCTCTCGGCCTCAGATCTGCCCAGGGCTTCGTCGATGATGTATTTTATCTCCATCCCCTCTACTTTTTTCTGCCTTATTCTAGTAATCAATTAGTATATAGTTTTTTGCATATAGAAAAGAAAATGTTGTGCTGCCTGGATGCCGGGCAGTTCAAATATTTATTATTAATTTATATATCCAATTTTAATTTGACTTCAAGGATTTGAGCTTTTCAATCTGTCTCATTATCCTCTCGGATTCTTTTGACTTCTCCCTCTCCAGGTAATCGACAATTTCAGGAAGGCTTCTATTTAACTTGTAGATGCGATACGGTCGTCCTTTTCCGGGATTTTTCTCGTCCCTCTCACCAATCCAGTCCATTTTTCGAATCTCCCGCATGGCAATGCTCACTTCCGGCTGGCGAAGATCCGATCCAATCTCTATCTCGCGGGACGTTGCCTCTGCCACCCCAGCCAGATAGGTCAAAACTTTGGCCACGTTCCTCTTCAGGCCTACCTTCATGAGTATGGACGCAAATTCATCGCGCTCGACTTTCATATCTGAGGCGGTTGATGTATTCAAAGCGGTCACCAGGCGCATAACGAATGATAACATATATATAAGTTTCGTCGAAAATAATTCTTTTAAGGTGAAAACTTGGCTATCTTATTAATTATTTTTTTAGATAAATTATATTTTTTGCCCACCATGCTGAAGTGATAGTAGCTTTTACATATCTTTTTTATGAAGGAGATGTACTTAGAGGATAGCTATCTTTGGGATTTTCATTATCCATACTATTCTACTCCGTTCGCTTGATAACAATGGTATCAGATATCCTATTGAATAAACGCTGTCTGCTCTCACGAAGAGCAAACCAGCCTATAAGGCAGTCGACAGGAAGCAGAAATGCCTTTCCAAATGACTCTACCGCCGCGTCTCTAAACCTGATGCTTTCTCCAAGAGGACCTGTTACAACTATGTCAAAGAGCATCTTCCCCAGCGACTGACCTCTATAACCCTCCAATACGGTCCAATAAATGAATAATATTGCGGCTAGCAGAATGGCTCCACTAATGCCTAACGCATCTATTTTTAAAACGATCAGAATTCTGTGCCAGAGGATGCCCATAAGAAGAACATCGATCAACCAGGCCCAAAAGCGATCTTCCCAGCTTGACAGTACTATTATCTCATCCATAAGAACTCCCTTCGAGACAGCTCAACAGGCCTTCTTCTGCTTTTTTCGGTACATGTATCCGCCTGCTGCTATTATGATGATGAGGACAATTCCTGCGGGCAGAAGAAGTGATGTGGTGGCGGCCTTGACCACAACGGGTATCTTCATGCTCTCCGAGATGACTGTGTCTCCGTTCAGGTCAGTATATTTGATCTCGCTGTTGATTCCATAGTCCTTGGGCGTGGCATCGGAGTCCACATCCAGCCGGAAGACCACCGTTTTCTCCTCCCCGGGCAGCAAGGTGCCGATGAATGCCTGGTCGTCTGTGGATGAGAAGGGCTTGAAGATGGACAGCCTTGCAATTGCATCCTTGATGGGATCTTCGCCGATATTTTTGTAGGTGGCCGAAATTTGCGTCTTCTTGGCTCCGGCGAAAAGTTCTCCGGGGGTGTTCAAGATCTGAAAGTCCGCCTGCTTCTTGACGGTGATGGTGATGGGCAGCGTCTGGTTGGCCTTCTGGTAGATGTAGGATTCTCGGAAATTTGCCAGAGTGGGAGAGCTGCCGCTGCTGACAAGGGTCGAGGCATAGACCCGAACATTGTCCTGATAGTCATAAGACATTTTTAGCTGCAGAGGATATTTTCCCGCAGGAGCATGATCTCCGATATTCAGGGTGAACTTCAAGGGCGTTTGGGTCTTGTCTCCCGATTTAAGGGACTGGACAACCTGGTCGCCCGACTTTACGTCGATCTGCCTGCCTTCTGAGCTGAGGCTGGCGGTGATTCCCAAAGCAGTAGGCTTCTTATACTCTTCTTGCAATTCGGCAGCAGCCAGAGCGAACTCTTTGGGGTTTTGAGGTGTCAGATCCTCCTTGAAGCCGAGGATCCTTCCGTAGTTGGTCAGATCCAAATACAGCGTAACGGTATCTCCCCGCTCGAACTCATTCGTTCCGGAGACACTGGCGGATATATCCGGACTGCCGTACATGGTATAGTAATTGTCTCCGCCCAGTTCATAGGGTATGTAGGTGTTCTGGGCCTGACCCATGGCCAGAAGTGTCAACATTATAGCCATGGCTATGGCAAACTTAATTTCCATTGATTCTTCTCCATGATTGATTATTGATTAGGGCAATTGCTTTCTTAAGTTCTTGTTTGGCGTTCTCCAGTACTTCACGCTGAATCTCCATGCGAATCATCAGAACCACAAATACTGAGAAAGTCGTGATGAGGGCAAAGACAATCGACAGCACTGTCACCAGCCCGAAGTTGCTGATTATGTTGAAGGGCGATGACATCAGAGCGGCAAAACCGAAGACGACCGCCATTCCCGACGCCACCAGAGCCGAACCTATGCGGTTGGCAGTGATCCTCAGCGCCTCATAAGGATCACCAATATTATGCAGCTCCTCATAGAAGCGCTCCATCATTAATATGGCATATTCCGAGCCCACTCCCAGAATAAGAGCTCCCAGAGTGGCTGTGAGGGGTGTGTACTTCAGTCCACCAAGATACATAACCCCGCCCATCCACCCTATTACTACGAGCATGGGCAGCACTGGCAGCAGGGCCTTGATGAGATCTCTGTATATAATCAAGAGCAAGATAAATATCAAGATCAGGCCCAGCAGCGACATCTCTACCCTGCCTGAAGTCAAAGCATCCATGACCGTGCTCATAAGCACTGATTGGCCCGTTATCCTAACCGAAATTCCAGGAGGCGGGGTCATCCAGGCCAGGTCGTCTTCGTACGACTTGATGAGCCGGGCCATACCTTCCGTACCCAAGTTGGCCTGGACGTCGCCAATATTTACATCCACAATGGCCAGGTTATGGCCGTTCAGGTACGTATCTTGCACGGCCTCTGGCAGGGAGGCAATTATCTCTCTTATCTGGGTTCTATCATCAGGAATTTCTCCGCCGCCCGCCTCTTTGACATAGGTGGCTATGCTTGTAGCGCTCTCTGTCCGATCCTGTCTGGAAGTGAGCAGGTAATTGCTGAAATCATCCATCCACCTGAGATTTTCCGGGTCCGTGACGTCGTCAGCCTGAACTAAGAACTTAAGTGAGTCAGTTCCGCCGAAAGAAGCTTTCATGTGTTTTAAATCGATCAGTGGTGGCAGGTCCTGGGGGATGTAGTTCTTCGTATCCGTCTCAATTGGGACCAGTGTGTCGGCATAATTTCCCGCGAGGGCCAGAATCAGAGCCACGGCCAGCACTGGTTTCCACCGTTCTACACAGAAATTTGCAGTCTTCTCTATGAAAGCGCCTATTTTCGAACCATCTTCCGAATGACCCTCAGCCCTCTTTTTTCTGGGCGATTTTCCTTCCGCCAGATAAAGGATCGTTACATTCACGAAGAGGGCGGAGAGGTAGCACATGACAAGACCGATTATACAGACCTTTCCGAAATCATTGATTGATGGGACGGTGGAGCTGAGAAGTGATATGAAGCCTGCCGCGGTTACAACCACGGCGATGACCACAGGAATGGCCACGTGGTTGACAGTATTGATGGTGGCTTCTCCGAGTGGATTGCCCTTGATCAACTCCTCATCTATCCGGTTGTGGAACTGGATGGCATAGTCTATGCCAAGTCCAATCATGATGGGAAAAGCAGCAAATGTGACCATGCCCATGGGTATATGAAAAAAACCCATAGCTCCGAAGGTCCAGATTATGCCCAGAAAGACTATGGGTATAGGAAGTAGCGGCCATCTGACGTGCCTGAAGACCAGGAGCAGGGCTACAATCATCAGCACCCCGCATAGGGCAAGGACCGAGCCGTTGCTACTGTTCATCGTTGCCACAATAGCAGCCTGAAAAGAAGGATCGCCCGTGACGATGGTGCTATAGCCTGCGGGAAATTTTGCAAAATCAACTGCATTATTTAATTCCACAAGAAGCTCGCTTCGTTGTGACTCGGTCAGAGTGGCGGTGGTAGGCATTCCCACGATCATCCTGGCATGCCTGCGATCAGGCATGAGCCCCTGGACTGAGGAGCCGGCGCCGGCCAGGATCTCGTCTATCCTCTCCTGAGAAGGAATACGGCGGATGCCACTACTTTGATATTCAGCATCGGCCACGATGTCGGCTATGCTCTGGACACTAATCACATTAGGAACCTTCTTCATGTGATCGGATAAGCGCAGGCCAGCCGACAGAGCGTCTGCTTTTGCCACGTCATCGCCTTCTATCAGAATCACATTGCCGTCTATGCCGAAGTTTTCCTGATTTAGGTGGTCATATAATTGATAGAGGGTCGAATCTTTTGACACAAAGCTCTCTGTAGTCATGCCATGGCTCTCTACCTGCTGGGCATAGTGCACGGAGACCAGTGTCAAGAGAACTGCTGCGGCTATGATTATTACAGGATTTCTGGTGATCCACCCCCCGAGTCGTTCCAAGCCGATCATGCCAATAAAACCTTCCATTCGGATTTTGCCGAAAGAACCGAATAAGCACAAAATACTTAAATTTTGTGATTGATCAGATCAATGTGAACGATGAAGAAATGCTGGCGCTAAAGAAGCCCATTATTGATGCATGCATCAGAACCTCCCAAAAAAATGGGTGGAGCGATGCCATGGGAATACTCAGAGGCACCCTCTTCCTGGAAAACGAACCCATGTCCCTTGATGCGCTGGCCGAGAAGACCGGCTACAGCAAAACGACAGTGCGCTCTAATATGAGCTATCTCGAAAACCTCGGCCTGGCGCGACGCGTGGTAGGTCCGGTGGGCAAGCAGCATCGCTACAAGCAGCATCGCTATGCTCTGGAGACCGATGCGGAAGCGATGAGGCCGGTGATCCTGTCTGCGGCAAGGGATGAAACCCATTCGATCTTGCAGGCTCTTAATCTTGTAGAAAAAATTCTTGAATCACATGGCGCAGAGACCGAGAAGATGAATGAAATAATGGGCAAGACAAGGCAGTTTTATGAAGAGATGGACAGGATCATGGATCTCATGGGCCAGTACACCTTGAAAGAGCTGATTGAGCTTTTAGAGAACAATAAAAAATGACCGATCGCGCGAAAGAGCTTGAGGCGGCAGCAAAGGACATTGACCTCGAATCCTTGCAGGCGGCAAAGGCCGCAATCGCCGCATCCTGCCAGGAGTGCATCCGCTGGGCCGACCTCTTCTCCCGTCGCCTGGAGGCCGTCGATCCCGGCGAGCTGCACAAGTTCGCCCGCGCCTTGAGCCTCACCCTGCTCGGCCACCTGCCCACCCGGCCCGGCACCTGTCCTTTCTGCATCCAGTACGACCGGGATCGAGCCTGCACCGGCTGTGGCTACGCGGCCACGCACGGCCGTTGCGATGCGGACGATTCGGCCTTCAGCTTATTCATCGAGGCCTTCTTGGAGCTGGGGCGGGCGATATACCAGGATACGGGCACGCTAGGCTGCTCACCCCATGATGCCCGGATGCATCTCAATTTATTCATCAAGGTCACCCGCGACCTGGCCATGCGACTGCAAGAGGATCTTCCTCCGGCCGGAGCACAGCGGCTTATGGAACTGAAGGCCGCATATCTAGATGAAATGATCGGGCTTCTTCCGGGACTGCTTTTAAGTGGAGAAGTCCGGGAAAGAAGTCTTCTGGTGAGAAAGATGTTATTGAATTACTGGTGAAGCAAAGGTTAATTGATGAAGCTGCCATCAAGTCCCTGGATGCAGACCTGCTCTAGTACGGATATCAGAAAATGCGCCCTGATCATCGCTACCCTTACATCATTCCTGCCGCCCTTCATGGCCTCCTCCATCAACATCGCCCTGCCCGCCATTGGAGCCGAGTTCTCCATGGATGCGATCCTTTTAGGGTGGATTGCCACCAGCTATCTGCTCGCCGCTGCCGTCTTCATGGTGCCCTTCGGAAAAATCGCCGATATCTACGGCATGAAGAAGGTCTTTTTCCTGGGCCTTTTCATATTCACGGCATCATCCCTGGTTGCCTTCTTTGCGCCTACCTCCAACATACTTATCGGCACAAGGGTGCTGCAGGGCTTCGGCAGCGCCATGATCTTCGGCACGGGGACTGCTATTTTAGTCAGCGTATTCCCTCCACAGGAGAGGGGCAAGATCTTAGGAATCAATGCCGCTTCCGTCTACCTGGGCCTCTCCCTGGGGCCGTTCCTGGGCGGCCTGCTCACTGAGTATTTTGGCTGGAGAAGCCTTTTTCTGATCAACGTCCCCCTGGGACTGATTCCGCTGGCCCTGGGGATGTGGAAGCTGAAAGGCGAGTGGGCCGGAGCCAGAGAGGACAGGTTCGATCTGGTCGGATCGGCAATCTACAGCATGATGCTCGTGACGGTTATGTTCGGCTTTTCCCTTCTTCCGGCGTGGCAGGGGGCAGCGTTGGTCCTGGTGGGAGCAGCTACCTTTTTCCTGCTCATCCGTTGGGAGTCGGGGGTGGCCTGTCCTGTGCTGGACGTGAGCCTCTTCAAAAAGAATCGCGTCTACGCATACTCCAATCTGGCGGCGCTCATCAGCTACAGCGCCACCTTTGCCATAACCTTCCTCTTGAGCCTCTACCTGCAGTACATCAAGGGGCTCGCGCCCGATCAGGCCGGGCTGATTATGCTGGCCCAGCCGGCTGTGATGGCAATTTTTTCCCCCTTTACGGGAAGGCTCTCTGACAAGATGGAGCCAAGGCTGGTGGCCACCGCCGGAATGGCTCTCACATTTGTGGCCGTCTTAGCCTTTGTATTTCTAAACGGGGAGACGAGCCTCTTTTTCATCGTCGCCTGCCTCATCACCCTGGGCCTGGGACTGGCACTATTCACTTCGCCCAACACCAACGCTATTATGTCCTCCGTAGAGCCGCGCCACTACGGCGTGGGGTCTGCAACCTTGGGAACCATGCGTCTGGTGGGGCAGGTCTCCAGCATGAGCTTTGTCATGATGGTTTTCTCGTTGTATCTGGGAAAGGTGGAGATCACACCCCAGTATTATCCCCAGTTCCTTTCAAGCGTGAAAGTGTCCTTTGCCGTCTTTTCTGCTCTATGCATTCTGGGGATTTTTGCCTCCCTGGCCAGAGGAAAATTGAGAAAAGGAGAACGGTGATAGGAATAAGAACTGGGATCGGAGAGTCCAGACGAGTGGCAGAAGGAAAAGCATGGCATGGACTGTGCAGTCCCGAAAGCCGGGCAGGGATAGAATGAGCGCACGTAGCTCTATCCAGCACAAGGAGCTTAATGATTGCCAATCATCCCTGAAATTCACCTCACTCCGGCCATCTGCTCAATGATACAGGGGCCGGGCTGATCGCAGCGAGCGCCGCTACCGGGCTCCCGGGCCCGCCTGGCCGCCTCCCACAGGGCTGCCGGCCCGGGAGGGCGAGCGCCCGCAGGCTCCAGAAGACTAAAATAGGCTTGCAGGAAATTTTGGCAAATCTGTAAGTGCTAAGTAGAGGCACTCAGGCAGATGGTCATCGTCTGCGCCTTGACCTGCAACATCTTCTCCTTTCCCACCAGCACCTCTACCAGCTTCAAAGCGAACTCCAGAGCCGTTCCTGGAGCGCGGCTGGTGATGAGGTTGCCGTCCACCACCACCCGCTCCTCGCTGAAGTTGGCGCAGGCCTGCACCTGGGCCATGCCGGATGGGCTGACCGTGGCCCTTCGGCCCTGCAGGACGCCGGCCTTGATGAGAACCGAGGGAGCCGCGCATATCGCTGCCACGACCTTTCCGGCTCGGTCCATCTCCCGTGCCATGTTCAAGATGTGCTCATCATTTCCCAGGTTGATAAAGCCCGGTGCTCCGCCGGGCAAGACCAGCCCATCAAAGTCCCGATAGTCGATTTTTTCCAGGGTGGTGTCAGGCAGCACCTTGATTTTATGAGAGCCTTGTACGAGGCCCTCCTTCAAGCCCGCCGTGACAACATCCACATCGGCTCGCCGCAAAATATCGATGACGTTTACCGCCTCGATCTCCTCGAAGCCCTCTGCCAGAGGTATCAGAATTCTCATGATCAGAAACTCAATGCTTGCCTCGGGCAAGCCTCCACGCATCTGGCGCATTTAATGCAGTCCGGTTTGTCCAGGATCTCGTTTACGGGAAGCTGCATAGGACAGACCTTCTGGCACTTGCCGCAATCTATGCATTTCTCAGCGTCCACTTTGAGCTGGTACTTCTTGCCACCAACTGCTCTTTGCATCGTTCCCATGGGGCAAAAAGAGCACCAGGTTCGAGGGGCCATGATTACACCAAAGAGGATGGCAACTGATGTGGTTAGAATGCAGAGCGTAACAAAAACCATTCCAATTCTGTCCACTACGCCCTCTGTCTGCACTATGCGAAAGATCATGAATCCCATGAGAGCGAAGAAGATGGGGGCTCTTAGCCACATGCTCCGAAATAGAGGCGGTATTCTCAACTTTCGGCTCAGGGGGGCCAGCCAGAAATCAACAAAGCTTCCTCGCGGGCAAAGATTACCGCAAAACCAGCGTCCTCGAAAGGGAGCAATGATCATCAGGCAGGCAAAGACCAGCAAGAGGAAGTAGCCAAGCCTGGGGTAAAATATGCCGCCTATGGAAACTATCAGCACCATGATTCCAAGATAAGGGGTAATCTTTAGCATATCGTTATCATTACCATAGAGCACGTAAAGCTATTTAAGTTTAGTTAAGCTTTTTAGCAATCAGGATCGAAATAATTGAGAAAAAAGACAATAAAGGGGTTCCTTTGGCAAAGCTTCATAAAAAAACCTGCCGCAAGCTGGATGATTACGATCTGATTATCGTCGGAGCCGGCCCATCCGGGCTTTTTTGCGCCGTAAACTCCATGCAGAAGGGCAAAAAGATCCTGATTCTGGAAAAAAAGAACTCCCCAGGGCATAAGCTCCTCATATCCGGCTCCGGCCAATGCAATATAACTCACTATGGCGATATTCGGGACTTTCTTGATCATTATGGAGAACATGGCCGATTCCTGCGCCCGGCTCTTCTCGGCTTCACAAATGGCGATCTCATCTCCTTCTTCGAGGGCTTGGGATTGAAAATGATTCGAGAAAAAGGGGGCAAGATATTCCCGGAGACTTTGCAGGCCAAAGATGTGCTGAATATCTTGATAGAGCAATGCCGGGCATTGGGGGTAGTCATCAGGTGCAACCAGGCTGTCAAGTCTATAACCAGGAATGAGGATGGATTTTTAGTGGACTGCGAAAATGGCAGCTATGGCAGCAAGCTGCTGGTAATAGCCACGGGGGGATGCTCCTATCCCGCCACCGGCTCCTGCGGAGACGGCTACAGGTTTGCCGGCATTCTCGGTCACCGTATAGCCGAGATTGGGCCGGCTTTAACTCCACTTCTCATAAAGGATTATCCCTTTTCCGATCTGGCCGGTCTCTCATTTCCGGATATGAAGATCTCTCTCTATCGTCAGGCAAAAATCAGAGAGCACCGGGGCGATATTCTGTTTACCCATGAGGGGCTCTCGGGCCCAGGAATTCTCGACCTGTCCAGATATATTAGAGCCGAAGATGTCCTGAAGCTCTCTTTTGTGCAGGAGGACAAACGAGAGTCGCTGGAGAAATGGCTCGTAGACATAGTTCGACAGGATGGAAGAAGGTGCTTATTGTCTGTGCTGGCGGATAGGCCTCGCTTTGTGCCGTCTTGTGTGCCTCTTCCTCTCCGGCTGATAAAGAGGATGCTGGAGATATCGGGGATTGCCTCCGATCTGCAGATGGCTCAATTGACCCGAGAGATGCGAAATCGATTGATTGATAATCTGACCGGTCTATCTTTGGTCGTATCCGATCTTTGCGGCTACAACAATGCCATGGTCACCAGAGGCGGAGTGGAAACGCAAGATGTCAATCCCAAAACCATGCAGTCCCGGCTGGTTAAAGGACTGTATCTGGTGGGCGAGGTTTTGGATGTGGACGGGGATACAGGAGGCTATAACCTGCAAGCGGCATTTTCGACAGGAATGCTGGCGGCGAGGAGCATCAAGAGCGCTTTATTATCATCATAGTAACCGCTGCTTACATATCTCCCCACCAAAATAACCCTGTCCATGGGACAATCCCAATAAGGTGATGAAATGCATAAGAAAAAGATCCTCATTATTCTATTCATGCTATCAGCTCTGCTGGTTGCCACGGTGGAAGCAGAACTGAAATCCAATGAAAAGCAGGAGATTCTTGCCGCGCAAAATCGATATCGTGCCGAGGTAAATGTCACTGCCCTGAACTGGTCTGAGAACCTCTCCCAACAGGCCCAGGAGTGCGCCGATTATAATGCCGCAAACTTTCTGCCCCAGGGACGGCAAAAGCACTGTCCAAAGTCCGGATTTGGGCAAAATATAGCTCTTGCGACAACGAGCCTGCATAGGAATCTCACCCAAATGGTTGATCAATGGGGTGAAGAAAAAAAGAGTTTCATCAATGGAGAGTATCCTTCCGTCAGCGCCACAGGATCGCCCGGTGCCGTCAGCCATTACACGCAAATAATCTGGCAGGAAACGGCAGAGGTGGGGTGCGCAAAGGCCAACTCCAGCGGATACGAAATTTTGGTTTGCGACTACAGCCCGCGAGGCAATATAAACGGCACTGCAGTTTATGCTCCAGAGCGGCCCAAAGTTGTCGAGGTTGGGGCGACCAATCAATATAAAACACTGACAAACAGCTTTGCCAAAATGCCCAAGCGCAAGATCATCATCAATACCGTATTCAACCGGCCAGTCTCCTGCTACTCAACAACCCCGGTTTAGAAGAATGAAAGGAGCAAGCCTTTGTGTGGTTGTCTGCACCCGCACATGGAGAAAATAATTAGTTATAGCCAGAAAGAGCTTCTAAAGACCACAAAGCCGATATACCTCTTTGTCTTTAGCGCATAGCGAAAGGCGAATGAAAATGCTTATAGGAATTGATGTGGGCGGTACCACCACCGATGCCGTTGTCGTGGACGGCAATATGGTTATCAAGACCGCATGCGTGCCAACAGATCACGATAACCTGTTGAAGTGCCTGCTTATGGCAATAGATGAGCTGGTGCAGGGCATCGATACCGGCAAGATCGAGCGAGTGGTCCTGAGCACTACCCTGATTACTAATATGATCGCTGAAGGCAAGACCGATCCCGTGGCTTTGGTGCTCATACCGGGACCAGGAACCAATCCCAGGGACTACGCGCTGGGCGAGAGCATCATCTTAGACGGTGCTATCGATTTTCGGGGCAAAGAGATCGATCGGCTCAAAGAATCCCAGATCAAAGAGGCTGCCACCCAGATCCGGGCCCAGGGGCTCACTCGCGTGGCCGTGGTAGGAAAATTCTGCCAGAGAAATCATGCCCACGAACTGTTGGTCGGCGAGACACTGGCCTGTGCTCTGCCGGGTGCCAAGATCGAGCTGGGGCACAGAGTATCCGGCCAGCTCAACTTCCCCCGCCGGGCGGCAACCACCATGCTCACCGCCGCCACCAAAGACAGCTATGAGCGTTTTGCCAAAGACGTGGCAAGAGCTCTCAAGGAGCGCAAGATCTCGGCTCCCGTCTACATCCTCAAGGCGGACGGCGGCACGCTGCCCCTGGACAAATCTGTGCAGATGCCTGTAGAGACCATCTTCTCCGGGCCTGCCGCCAGCATCATGGGGGTACTGGCGCTGACCGCGCCCGGCCAGAGCTGTGTGGTCGTGGACATCGGCGGCACCACCACCGATCTGGCTCTCATCCTCTCCGGCAAGCCCCTCCTCTCGGCCAAGGGGGCGCGGGTGGGCTCTCTTCTCACTCACGTGCGGGCCTTTGCCGTCAAGTCGGTAGCCATTGGCGGTGACAGTGCCGTTGCCGTCTCCTGCCGGGGCTCCGAAGGCTGCGGCGGCAGAAGCCTCACCGTCGGACCGCACCGGGACGGACTGCCGCTCTGCATGGGCGGCAGCATCCCCACGCCCACCGATGCCCTGCGGGTTTTGGGGCTCTCCCAGATAGGCGACGCCGCCAAGGCGGAGAAGGCCATGCAGATCGTGGCCGAGGGCCTGGGCTGCACTGCCTTGGAGGCCGCCCAGAAGGTCGTCGATGTCGTGGTGGACAAGATCGTCTTTGAGGTCAATGAGATGTTCCGGGAATGGGAGCATGAGCCTGCTTATCGCATCTGGGAGATCATGAAAAAAGTAAAGATTTCCGCTAGAAGCGTGGTGGGCGTGGGCGGAGGCGCTCCCCTCCTCGTGCCGCTCGTGGCCGCTCGCCTGGGTATAGCCGCCATTGTGCCCCAGTATGCGCCCGTGGCCAATGCCATTGGCGCCGCTGTGGCCCGGCCCACCTTAACTCTGAACCTGCACATCGACACTGAAAAAGGCGAGTTTAGCGTGGCCGAAGAAGGCCGGACGGGCCGGGTCACAGACCAAAAGATGACTCCTGAAGATGCAGAGCGACTGGCCCGGCGGCTTTTGGCGGAGAGGGCGGCGCTTCTCGGCATCGGCGAGTATGCCGGCGAAGCCGGGGTTACCTACAGCGAGGTCTTCAATATGATTCGAGGCTGGTCAACAGTGGGAAGGCTGATGGACGTGCGAATGGAAATTCCAGCAGGTCTTCTGACCTCCTGGGGGAGGTGCTGAAGATGTCCTCCCAGGGCAAGGCCGGCAAGACAGGCCTCATATTCTTCCCCGCCTTTGACTGGGCCATCTCGCCCACTCACCCGGAGCGGGAGGAGCGGCTTCTCTACACCCGCGACCAGATCTTCGAGGAGGGGCTGATGGACCTTCCCTCCATTGAGGAGTACAAGCCCCACCTGGCCGAGAAAAAGGATGTGGCTCGCGCCCATTTCTGCGTTCCCGATGTGGAGACGCAGGTCACGCAGGCGCACCTCATCGCTGCCGGCAGCACCCTGACCCTGGCCGATGCCCTGGAGAAGGGCGAGATTCGAAACGGCTTTGCACTGGTCAGGCCGCCTGGCCATCACAGCATGCGTGTGGTGCACGGCAATCGCGGCTTTTGCAATATCAATAACATGGCCATCCTGGTCGAGTACCTGAGAACCAAGTACGGGCACAAGAGGATCGCCGTCATCGATACCGATGTGCACCACGGCGACGGAACCCAGGATATATTCTGGCACGACCCGGATGTGCTCTGCCTATCCTTCCACCAGGACGGCCACACCCTCTATCCCGGCTCGGGCTTTGTCAATGAGATGGGCGGACCGCAGGCACTCGCGAGAACACTGAACGTCCCCCTGCCGCCCGGCACCACGGACGAGGGCATTCACTACGTTCTGGACAATCTCATCCTGCCCGTTCTCGATGATTTCAAGCCCGATTTGATCCTGAACTCGGCCGGCCAGGACAATCACTACACCGATCCGCTGGCAAATATGCGCTTCTCGGCCAACGGCTACGCCCGGCTCAATGAAAAGCTGGCTCCAGACCTGTGCGTCCTGGAGGGAGGCTACGCCGTGGAGACGGCCCTGCCTTACGTGAACACGGGCATCATCCAGGCCATGGCCGGGCTGGATTATTCGCATGTCAGGGAGCCGGACTATGTGCCTGGACGCTTCGTGCAGACGGAGGGAATGGTGCGGGAGATCGAGCACACGGTAGCCCAGGTGCAGAAGATCTGGGAGCAGAGGGACGAACTGGTAGAAGAGGCGCTGCAAGGCGCGGGCGACTTCTATCGCAGGAAGAGGCGCGTCTTCTACGACACAGACATGATCAACGAGAACCAGGAAGAGGTAGTTCGTCTCTGCCCCAACTGCGCCGGTTACATGACGATCAATACATCCGCCCAGCGCGGCTACGGCATTTTGAACAGCGCCTTTTGCGTCTCCATTCCCCGCAAAGCATGCTCCTCCTGTCGGGATGACGCCAAAGAGGAGTACGCAGAACATGTGGACGACAAAAGGATAGGTTATGTCTTGATGCAGGACAAGGACAAAGACAAGTTCAAGTTGTACAACAACATGACCCGAACCGAGAGGGGTTACTAAGTCATAGCGGTGCGGGAAGCATCGGAATGGCTTCTTGCGCCATTACTGATGCCAAATCAAAAAACGTGGAAAAAAGGAAAAAGACGAAGGCCCAAAATCTGTTGGCGAGATTGGACAGGTATCGGAGACCGGCTTTGGCTTTGAGGTTCCATTTGACAATAATCTGGCGGAGAGGGATCAGAGAAGGCACCTTTAGAAGCTGGGAGGGAGCGAATATTTTTTGCCGCATTAGAGGGTATATCTCAACGGTCAAAAAGAACTCCATTTCAGTTATCGACGCAATTCAAGGGGCCTTTGAAGGGAAGCCATTCATTCCTGGGAGAACTTTGATTGCGACCTGAATTCTTAATGATTTAATGGGCAGATCCCGCTAAAGGTCAGAGCATTATTTCTCTCATTGGTCTCCGGGATTTGATTATCCGGATCTGCCGTCACCGTGATCTCATTATTCCGGCTGCCCCCTGCCTGCGAAGTCGCGCTGGAAAAGCCGATGGTCTCATGCAGTGAGCCGCCCGTGACCGGCATGAGAAGAATCAGTTCAGCAACCGTGGTGGGCGTGCCCTGGCGGTTTTCCAGCATTCTCACCTTTACCGGCTGATATCCGGTAGAGCCACTGGGAGATGATGTTATTGTCAGCAGAAATGAGACTTGATTGCAGGTGGTATTATTCTGGTCAGGGGATATCGACAGGTCTGAGACGGCTTGATTATTGAAGGGCTCAGAGATCGTGATGGAAGACCCGGACTGCCGGACTTGGCCGATGAGGCTCTGATCATCGGTCCTGGGAAGCTTGCTTCCCAAAAAGGGGCTGTCCCGGTTCATCTGAGAGTCTGCCACCGAGGCTAGCAATAAGAAGATGCCAAGAAGCGCCACCAATTTCGAGATCTTATTCATGCTAAAAAAGAAGGGAAATAGAGATATAACCATTTTGGGCCGGACCGAGGGGCGAGGCAAGGGTGCCGCCCGGAGAGCCCGACCCACATGCGGGCGAGCTAGCGAGCACAGCCGGGACCGAACAGCGCTGGAGCGCGGTCGATGAACTGCCCGGTGCTGCTTCCGGTAGCCTGCATGGATCGCAAAGCCGGAGACTGCATCGAATCTTATCATGTTCTTCCACATGAAACAGCAAGAAGCAAAAAAATTGTTTTGGATCTACTTCCTAGCCGCCGTTCTCCAGCACCCTTGCCGCCTGCGCCCCCGCCTCCAGAATTTCCAGGTTCTTGGCGATGAGCCTGGGCTTCTTGGCAAAGGTGACGCGAAAAGCGTTCCCATAAGCCTCGCGGGGCAGACCTAAATTGCCGGCCTGCATCAGAGCGCCGAACATGGCCGTGTTGGCCGCCTGCGCGGCTCCCAGCTTTGTGGCGATCTCTGTTGCCGGGACGGATATGGCTCTCACGCCCTGCGCTGCCTGGAACTGTCCGGCCAAGGAGTCATAGATAATCAGGCCCCCCTTCTTGACAAAGGGTGCAAACTTCTCCAGAGACGGCCGGTTGAAGGCCACCAGCACATCGGGATGATCCACCACAGGCGAACCGATGGGCTCTCCTGAGATGATGACAGAGCAGTTCGAGGTCCCACCCCTCTGCTCCGGCCCGTAGTCCGGATAGTAAGACACATAGCGTCCGCAGCCAAAGCCCGCCTGGGCCAGGGCCAGGCCCATGCTCAGTACTCCCTGCCCTCCAAAGCCGGCTATCTTCACACCCCTGGCCGCAAACTCAGGATCCTCCTGAAACTGCACACAAACGCCGTTCTCACAGCCGAAGATCTTATCCAGTGTTCCTTGGGAAAAGTCGCTCTCGGCCCTGGTAATGGCCTGTGCTTCGGCGGATCTGTCCCGGAATCGCTTTAATGGGAATTCCTTTTCCATCTGCTCATTGAGGAACCTGGCAATGGCCTTTGCATCCATCCTCAGGATGGTAGGACAGGGGGAAAGCAGCTCCACGAAGGCATAGCCTTTTTTGTCCCTCTGAATCTCCAGAGCCTTCTTGACCGCCCGGCGCGCTTTTCTGATATGCTCGATGTCTGAAAGCGATGCGCGCTCGATGAATACCGGCGCTTTTAGCGTATCCAGCAGTTCGCAGATGTGAATGGGATAGCCCTGCTCCTGCGCATCGCGCCCGTTGGGAGTGGTGGTCGTGACCTCTCCAATCAATGTGGTGGGCGCCATCTGGCCTCCCGTCATGCCGTAGACGCTGTTGTTGACGAAGAATACCGCCAGCTTCTCGCCCCGGTTGGCAGCCTGAATGGTCTCGTTCAGGCCGATGGAGCCCAGATCGCCGTCTCCCTGATAGGAGATGACGACAGCATTGTCCTCGGCCCGGGATATGCCTGTGGCTACAGCCGGAGCGCGACCATGGGCGGCCTGTACGTGACCGCAGTCCAGATAGTAGTAGGCGAAAACGGCGCAGCCCACAGGACTGATCACGACGCATCGATCCTGGATGGCAAGGTCTGCCATGGCCTCGCCGATGAGCTTATGCAAAATGCCGTGTCCGCAGCCGGCACAGTAATGGGTGGCAGTGATAGCAGACCCGCCTTTTCTGGGAAACTTTGCATATATGCCGGGATGCCCGCCGATAACCTTTTCTTTTGACGCCATTTCAGGCCACTTCCCTGATCTTCTCCAAGATTGAATCCTGCCGGATCAAATTTCCTCCGAAGCTGCAGACCAGCTCTACCGCATGGCCTCCACTGGCCAGGCGAATGTCTTCACGCATCTGTCCGTTGCTCATCTCCACGGAGATGAACTTAGAGCCCTTCTCTGCCAGCGCAAGGACGGGCTTTTCCGGGAAGGGGAAGAGGGTGATAGGCCGGAAGAGGCCTGCCTTGATGCCCTCCTTTCGAGCGGCATCCACGGCAGACCTGGCTATCCTGCTGCTGATGCCGTAGGAGACCAGCACCACGCCGGCGTCCTCCAGCCGATAGCCCTCCCATGCCGTTTCGCTGCTCTTTACGCGCTCGTATTTTTCCTGCAGCGAGTAATTGTGCCTCTCCAAATCATCGAAGTTGAGCATAATTGAGGTTACCAGATTTCCTCTGGTCTCGGCCCGACCATTCACCGCCCAGGTGGTGTCAATGACAGGCGCGAGCGCCGACTCCGGGAACTCCAGGGGCTCGACCATATGCCCCAGCACGCCGTCCGCCAAAATCAGCACGGGATTTCTGTACTTAAAAGCCAGGGCGAAGCCCTTCCGGGTAAAGTCGCACATCTCCTGCACGCTTGCCGGGGCTAAAGCGATGTTGTGATAGCAGCCATGCCCTCCGCCCTTGCAGACCTGATTGTAGTCCGACTGCTCCGGCCCGATATTGCCCAGGCCCGGCCCCGCCCGGCAGACATCGACAATAACGCAGGGAAGCTGTGCTCCGGCAAGGTATGATATCCCCTCCTGCTTCAGGCTCATGCCCGGGCCGGAGGATGCCGCCAGCACGCGGTGTCCTGCTGCTGCCGCCCCGTAGACCATGTTGATTGCCGCCTCTTCCGATTCCGCCTGCACGAACTTGCGGCCAACCAGGGGGAAAATGCGAGAGGCTTCCTGCAGTATCTCGCTGGCGGGAGTGATGGGGTAGCCAAAGAAGCAGTCACAGCCTGCATAAAGAGCGCCCACGATAACGGCGCGATTTCCAGCCACTAATTGAGACGCCATTTCTTCAGTTCTCCTCTGCTTTCTCTTTCTGGGGCACATGAACCTCAATGGCCAGCGGCTCAGGACAGGTGTAATAGCACGCAGCGCAGCCAATGCAGCCGTCGCCGGAATAGAGCACATAGTGATAGCCTCGGGAATTGATATCTGCGCCATTCTTCAATACATTCACAGGACATGCCTCAATACATCGCTCGCAGGCTTTGCATTCCAGGGCATTGATGATTGGATAGGGCTTATCTTTATCCCTGATCTCCACCCGCCGGATCTTCCCGCTTATGGTCTTGGGCAGATCCTCTACGAACTCGATGATTCTCGGGTACTTGTAGGGTGCAGTGACCAACTTTGCGTGGTCTTGCAGCTCCTTTTTCAGCTCCTCGGTGCCTGCATATCCCCGGGCCAGGACCACGGTTGCCTTGACCACCTGCCCCCGAATAGGGTCAGGCACACCGGTAATGGCCACCTCCAGGACGGCTGGATGCGACATGAGGGCACTTTCCACCTCGAAGGGCCCCACCCGGTAGCCGGAGCTTTTGATCATGTCATCTGTGCGGCCAATGAACCAGAAGAATCCGTCCTCGTCTCGCCAGGCGGTGTCTCCGGTATGGTAGTAATCATCATGCCAGGTGCTCTTGGTCTTGTCCGGATCGGAATGGTAATCGGTGAAAAGGCCCACAGGCTTTCCCTTGTCCGTCTTGATCACAATCTCGCCCTCTTCACCCACCTCGCATAATTTGTCGTTCTTGCCCACCAGTACGACATCGAATCCCGGTGCAGGCTTGCCCATGGAGCCGGGCTTGGGATTCATCCAGGGATAGTTGGCAATGCAGACCACCGTCTCCGTCTGGCCGAATCCTTCCATGAGCCTTAGATTCGTGGTCGCGAGGAAGCTCTCATACACAGAAGAGTTAAGCGGCTCTCCGGCGGTGACCGCATATTTTAGCCGGGAGAAGTCGTATCTGGACATGTCGCTTTTGATCATGAACCGGAAGATGGTCGGCGGAGCGCAGAAGGTCGTCACTCCATATTTGCCCATCTCGTCCATCATCTTTCCGGCATCAAAGCGATCATAATCGTAGACGAAGACCGCTGAGCCGGCCAGCCATTGGCCATAGATCTTGCCCCAGGCGCATTTGGCCCATCCCGTATCCGCCACGGTATAATGCAGTCCGTCGTCCTCCACATTCTGCCAGTATTTGGCAGTGAGGATATGGCCCAGAGGGTAGGTCTGATCATGTTTGACCATTTTGGGGTATCCGGTAGTCCCGGAGGTAAAGTAACCCAGGAGGATGTCCTCATTTCTTGTCGCCTGCTCTCCCGCAGGGCGGACGAAATCTGCCGAGGCCTCCTCTAGCTCCTTATTGAAATTGATCCAGCCCTCGCGCTTCTGGTCAATACCCCCCACCAGCGCTTTGACCAGGGAAATATTGCCCAACCCCTTCTGGGCCGCATCAAACTCTGCGGGCACCCCGTTCTCCGCTATGCAAATTATCATCTTCAGATTGGCCTTCTTGATGCGATAGACGAAGTCCTTGGCCTTGAGCATATGTGTGGAAGGAATGGAGACGGCCCCGATCTTGTTTAAGCCCACCATGCAGACCCAGAACTCCCAGCGGCTCTTGAGGGTGAGCATGACCGTATCCCCTTTTTGCAGTCCATATTTCGAAAAGAGATTGGCGGCCCGATCACTCATGATCTTCAGATCTTTGAATGTGATGATCAACTCTTCACCGTGATCATTGCACCAGACCAGGGCGCGCTTATCAGGATATTCCTTTGCATAGGCATCAACTACATCGTAAGCAAAATTGAAGTTCTCGGGAACCAGGATCTTCAGATTTTCTTTAAAATCCTCGTATGATTTGTATTCGACCCGAGAGACAAACCTGGGCAATAATGACGACATTTTTAAATCCTCTCTCTCTTCTCCTACATGACCACAGCCAGCAGCTTCACCGGCATGTCGTTTAAGGCTTCCATGAAGTGATCATAAGACGAATCGAAGAATATGGAGTCTCCAACGTTTAGCACCACATCGTTGTCGTGAATGGTGATCTTTAGAGACCCCTCTAGCACATATTCAAACTCCTGGCCAGGATGATTGTAGAATGATGGGCTGCCTTTCCGAGGATCGATGATGACTATAAACGGCTCGGCCTTTTTATGGGCGAACTTTCTGGCCAGGCTCTGGTAGCGGTATTGCTTTCTGCGCTCCACTTCCACCGCCTCGCCCTTTCGAGTAATGGTGAAGATGCTCATCTTGGACTCTTCGCCTGTGAGCAGCAGGCCTGTATCTACGTTGAGTTTTCGCGCAATGCCGATGAGAATGCTAACAGGAATGTCCAGCTTTCCGCCTTCATAGCAGTTGTATGTCCCCACAGGCACTTTGAGGTGCTCTGCCATCTCCTCGGACGATACCCGATTCAGCTCCCTAAGCTCACGTAGACGTGAACCGATTTCATCAAGCCTCTCCTTCATGCTCATTCCTCGGTGCTTGTGACTGCCTCACATGCATATTTCAATCTATCTAATCATGAGCAATTTTTTGCAGGGAAAGCTGAAATTCAAAAAGAATGCAGAGGCTAATTATGCCTCAGGAGGTCCAGTCGTCCTCATCAAGCCAGTTTTGGGCCCTTCTCTTTGAGCTTATCTGACTTTTTATCGGGGACTGTCCCGCTAAATTGCGCGATGCAGATCGGTAGCCGGAATTTCCTCGCATCAAATTGTACGCAATCTCCGGATCAAGCCCGTGTTTATTCAAATATGCCTCGCGGGAGAGATGCTCTCCCATGCCGGAAATGTATATCGGATCGCCTATAATGGGGGTAATTTTTCCGGCGGGCAGAATCCATTCAAACCCCTGAGGAAGAGCACATTCCAGCCAATCGCTATTGCTTTCCAGAGCGCCTTTGGATGCCTCATTTACAACTCCGCAGTTTCTACAGACGAACTTCTTCATATCACTCACCTTCAGTCAGCTTAATAAGTTCATAACAGTATATATAATTTACTTAACAAATATTTTAATTGCGGTGCTATCATTTTATATATAGGAATACTCATTGTTATATTATTGATCTGGAATGATCGAGATTCCGTTGCCTCCCACTTATGTGCATGACGGCAGCCCAATATTATTAGTAGGAGATTGGCAGATTAATGTTATAACGCAGGTGTTTGTAAATGAGATCACGTAATTTACTTATCGGTTTAATGGCGCTGGCTTGCATTTTGGTTCAAGCATGTGCGCTGGGACAGACCCCGGAGCTGGATCAAAACAAAGTGGATCAAATGAATACGCAGTTCCTTGGCGAGAAAAAAATAGATACAAACAGCTATAAGGGCCAGCCCTGGGCAAATTCATCGCTTAATGACACTAATAAGAAAACCACATCCGTAGAATCTATCTCCGCCGTTCGGGTCTTATCAGGATTAGGCCAGTCATCTGAGTACATGGTCAAGACCGATTCCTTCCTTAAGGAGGCAACAAACAATGGTTTCTATGTCATGAGCGTTACAGAGTTCCTTGACAAAACCAGCCTGGATAAGAACTGGGCCATTGTGGACGTTCGGCCGGCACAGCTATACGCGGCAGGCCACATTCCGGGAGCAATAAACATACCCTTGGCAAATCTGATATCACAGATGGGCATGATTCCTGCCGGTCAGAAGGTAGCCGTCTACTGCGCTATTGACACCAATGCCGCATTTGCCGTTCAGACGCTGAGGGTCTATGGCGGTCGCGATGCATTTGTCCTCTCAGGCGGAATTGGTGCCTGGCAAGCGGCAGGGATGTCTGTAGTCACTTAGATAGATAATTGAATCACTCAATAATTTTTTCTCGATCGTAAAAGTTATAAACTTTAAAAAATATCTGGTTATGTATGAAGGACTTTGCAGGGTCGAGCATTACCTACTATGGTCTGGCTCGCGAAAAAGTGATGAATAAATATCCCAGGCTGATCAGCGTTCTCGTGATACTGTCTTTGATATGCATGACCGGCCTGGCCATATTTCTCATATCCGATCTCGTCTCTTTTGCCTCAAATCCGGATCATAAGGGCGTTCTCGTTGGCCTTGATCTCAAGGGTTCGGAAAACGGCATCGTATCCATGATGGACGGTAAGGAGAAGAACGGAAATATTGGCGCGAATTCTTCCCGGGCCGTGGAGAACTTGAGCCGTAAAACCAAGGAACAAAACTCCTCCAATCTATCGCACATTAATGCCTCGTTGCCATCCAGTCAGGCTGCAAAAGGAGTCATTGCTGCAAGCAAATCACCGAGCAACAGCTCTCCCGTTAAAAAACATCATAGTTCATCCAGGTCGTCTTCCTCTTCGGCAACGTCGGCAAAAAAAAGCAACGGCAAGAACAACCTGACAAATGAGACGACAACGAGCGCAACGTCGACAAATCAATCGAGGAACAATTCTCAAAGATCCAATGATGTCGGCAGTATCACCATTCCAGCTAAGGACACCTCCGCAAGAGTGCCCGTATCAATAATTAAGTTCAAGACAGAAGCGGCTCTTAGCCCCAAATCTGAACCAGGCCTGAATTCAGGCGGCGGCGATAGCGGTCTTAGTAGTAACAGTAATAACGCGCAAAGCGCACCTTCGCAAAAGAGCAAAGTGACTGCCCCCAGCCAGGTCCAAAAAGCACAGGAAGCCAGAACGACGCAGATAGCCAATAGAAATCGGATGGCAGAGAACCTGAAGAAAAAAGCGGCACAATCGCGGGCCAAAGCGGCACGAAATTAGCCTTGACAAAGATCAATCTCTGCAAAGCTTCCTTCGCAAGGCGGACCTGCATGAAGGGAATGCATCTTATTGCTTGGAGATCCTCATGATGCATCCGTCTTCCATATTCTCCACATCGAGCTTCATCTTCAGGTCGGAGAATACCTTTCGCCAGTGGCTTTCCACGCAGGTCTTGCAGTGCTCCTTGGCAATCAGGCTGGCTCCCACGCGGGCAAAGGATTTGGCGCCTTCCATCAAGCCGCAACGACTGCGTTTGATCTCCACAAAGCCGTCGTTCTCCGTAACCTCCACCACGCTTCCGAAGAGGTTCTTGTCGTTGGTTGCCACGGCCAGAGCCACATCCCTGGGCTCGGCCAGGCCCAATTGCTTGAAGGTGGCCGCCACCTGGCGGGCACCGATGTCCTGAAACTCGCGCAGGCCCTTCTTGCCCAGCTTGCGGGCCACATAGCCGCTGCTGCCGTAGAAGCTGCCCATCCACATGGCCACCACACGCTGCCGGATCTGCTCCAGGGGAATATCAGGAACGTCTGTCATACCGTTTTAGCTTCACTGGCAGGCATTATAATACTTTTGCGTCCAATCGTTTCTTATCTCACATCACCTCGATCAAGACGCTGCCCTGAGCGGAACTGCCGGTCGCATCAGTGACCTTCAAGATGATCACGTGGCCGCCTTTGCTCAGCCTGGAGGGATTCTGCATAAATTTGCGGCTGGTCGATAGCTCTTCGTCGATGCTCGAACTCCAGCGGTAGCTAAGCGGTGCCTTGCCCGCACTTACCAAGGCATCGAAGCTGACGTCTTTGTTTCCCTGCAATATCTCTCCCGCTTGGGGTGAGGTTATGGTCACGGTTAACTTTTCCATGCTCTTGTCAGCAGCATTGCTGCCATTCTTAGTGGTGCTATCTTTCTGCTCCAGGCACCCTGCGCAGAAGAGCACAAGACACAATGCAATTAATAAGATCCATTTCATAGCAGAGTCAGAGAATCTTCATGAATATAATACTTTTTAAAAGAGCACCCGCTATATGCTACCAAAAAATCTCTGGCCGCGCCCTTCAAGCTTTGCCGCAAGAAAGGCGCTGGAGATCGCCATTAAATTTGGCGTATGAAACTTACAATTAAGCTGCGGGAGCTTCCGTTACAGGGGACGGTGCTGCCGTGGCCATGACAGGCTCGGACTTGATCTCGGTCTTGCGCACTTCCACGCGCCTGAGGGGATAGATCGCCTTGGCCTCTTTGTAGATATCCAAAGAGATCTTGCCACCCACAGCTTCCTGGATCAACTGGTTTAAGTCCAGACTCTTCGACCGATCTAGGACGACCTTCTTGGAGAGCTCTCTGATGCTCTTGACCTGATTGGCCCGTGCCCTCTTCACTGTGAAGCAACTGGGCTTGACTCGAACATGGTAGCCGTCCGTGGTGATTACGTCCACAATGGCATCGATTCTTGATGTCCTTCTCTTGACCAGGGAGCGCACATAATCCGTGGTCATCTCATGGCCCAGGAACTTGGTGTATGCCGAATCTCCCGCCACACGATCTACTTTGAACTTGAGCTTGGTGTTCTGCTTAGAGAAGTTGTTGGTGAGATCCCCCAGTGTAGTCTCAACGATCCTTCCCACAATCCTCTCCGGATCGTTGGCGATCGTCTCGCCAAAGGGAACTCTGCCGAACATCTCCGGACTTACAACCTTATACCATTGCTTGGCCTTTCTGCTCTCAGCCTTTCTTTGTGATCTTCTTGCCAATAAACATCCTCCGAGGTAATATCAATCCGAACATCGTTCAAGCTCACGGTATTTAAACCGATCGCCCAAAAAAGATTAGAACTGGTCTGCCGGCCAGACATAGATGTAAATGTAGTTGGACCAATCATTGCACTGGTAGCTGAGTATATGCCAGCCGGGATTATTTCCCTTAAACCAGGTCTGAAACCATCCTGTGCTCTTGTAGCCGAAGTTCTTGACCTCAGGGGGGCAATAGTAGCCTGGCCCGCTGCTGCAAGCCATCCACTCAAAGGACCAGTATGCACCCGGCCGGCTTACTTTGGACCAGAGGGGCAGCCATCCCCCACAGAATACGCCTGCCACAGTTGCCAGCCTTCCCGGGCAGCTCTGCACGTAGTATTCATTGCATTTGCAAATGGATGGCACAGGATAGACGGCCTGGTAGCTTTGCATAGCGTAGCCGTAAGGCGCGGTAAGGCTTGGCGAAGCCACGCAGGTGGGGCAGCTCTTCTCATAGGGATAGCTGCTGGAAACGCCGCCTGCAATTACGGTGGAACTGGTAATGGTGGTGCTGGTCTTGCTGGAGGAGCTTGCCTGGCTGGGAAGGCCTGCTGCAATAGCCGGATTTTCGATTGGTCCCGTCCCGCTTGATGAAAATGGATAATTGTAGCCGCTCTGGTCTGTGACCGGCCGGTAAAGGTTGAAATCAGGCAGAACAATCCTTTCGGCGCCTGGATCAGGAGGAATGGGTGCTCCTGCTGGCAGAGATGCTGCGGTCATGCTTGCCGCAGCATTTGAGTAGCCTGATGGTGCAGATGCGACTGCTGCTCTGGGATATACATAAATGTAGATGTAGTTGGACCAGATGCCGCTGTTGTAGCAGAGGATATGCCATCCCGGAACATCTCCGCAAAACCAGCCCTTTTTCCAGCCCGTTCCCGTCCAGCCCCACCATCGTACCGAAGGGGTGGACTGTCCGGGATACCATTCATAGACAAAGAAGTTGCCGCTTGATTTGATGTCCGCCCAGAGGGGCAGATAGCCTTGGAAGCTGCATCCTCCCACCGTTCCAAAGCCGGAGGCGGTCTGGACAAAAAATCTGTTGGCTGAAACCACGGAGCTGGGATAATACCAGATGCTCGAGCCGGGCAATGTAGCCTGGACTGTAGACGGGACCAAAGACATCGCAGAGGACGGAACTGAGGACTGCACAGGCGCGGATGCCACCTGAGGGGCATTGGCCGGCTGTGAGGCAGACACGAAGCCCAAACTCGCATCAGGAGCAAAGCTCTCCATTTGCGGCAGCGAGAATCCCAGCTCCTCTGCCGTCAATTGTTCTTGCATCGGCCCGCTGATCTGAGGGGCCGGGTAAGCGGATTTTTGGCTCAGGGAATAATCCTGGCCCTGGGCAGGATTATTGCCATAAGACGATAATGATGGCTGGCTTAAAGATGGCTGGCCTGACAGTCCAGGCATGACAGAATTTGCATCTGTGCCCGCCAAAGAGCTTTGCTCCGGCTGAAGAGAGGAGGCTGTATCCGATACACCCACATCGCCCACTGCACCTAAGGCGACGTTAATCATGACCAATAACGTAAGATAAAGCTTCATACACCCCACCCCATAGGTTTGCTTTCTCCATTCTTTTTAGCGCGCTCTATCTATTTAATACTTGCTTAGGGTTTCAGAGAGCAGTAAGCTAATTAGTTTACAATAATAATATTAACTAAAAAATGCGATTGTCCGGGCAATCTATTGCCTACTGCCCCTGCTCCAGTTGTTTCTCACCATCTCTGCCAGACGGGGATTGTCAAACTGATTGTAGATATCCAGGTCGGTGGTATAGCCGATAAAGGGATCTATGCTGCCCTTCTCCAGGTTCATTATCCAGATCTGAAGACCTTTATCCTCGGCTTTCGCCCCAATCTCCTGGAAGAACTGCACAAATGACTCTAATGTCTCGCTGCTTGCCACCAGGATGATATAGTCGGATCCAGGCACGGGATTGTAATTATTGATATCCAGGGACTTTACGCTTGTGACTACAAACACCTTTACGTTCCGTTTTTCGGCTGAAAATGTCAGCTCTTGCCGGCTCTGTGCAGAGAGGGTATAACCGGCATCCTCCATGAAATCCTTTACTCGATCCTCCAGGCATTGCTGCAGGATGATCTTCAGCTCGGGAAGATAGCGAAGAAGCATGCCGGCAGCATTGACATAGTCCTGTTTGCTGTATTTCTTGGTGTGCAGGAAATGAAAGATGCGGCCATCAATTTGGGTGTAGGTATCAAGCTTGGGCAAGTCGTTGAATATGGGCTCTTGGCTCATGATGCCGGCAAAGACGCCAGGGGCAATTCTCTCGCCTACCGTTTTGCCCAGCTCCATTCGCTCCTTGTCGCTTAATTTTGCGGATCGAACAGCATCGTAGGTGCGAAGGAGAAGCTCACACCTGGCAATGATTTCCCTCTCGCGGAGCAGTTCTCTGAGAGGACCGGCAATTTTTTCAATCGCAGTCATTTATCTTTCCCTTATTCATCAATCCCTTTTACGCGGGCTAATTCCGCTCGCAGCTCGCCCATCTTGGCCGTTCTCTCCGCAAAGGCATTGTGCTGGTGAATGCTCTCCTCATTGATCTGCTTCAAGGTTACTGCGGCGTCATCGGGAAGATCGGAAAATGCCTCTACCAGCTTCTGGGCCATGGTTCGAACGCAATCCTCCACGAACTTTGGGTTGCTGTGCGCGTTCCTTACCACCACGGCCTCGTCGGGACGCTTCAACAGCCCAAAGACTCTGGAGCTCATGGACTCTTCAATGATCTTAATGATCCTGTCAATGGAAACGCAGCGCCGGTCATGAACCTCTACGGAGATGCTGCCCCGGCCGCGCTGATTATGCGTGGCCACGGGCAGCCGCTCCGCGAGTTCTGCTGCCACCTGCTCCGAGAGCCCCGATTTGGCCAGCTCCTGGCGAACCTGCTCTTTCATGATCTCCTGGGCACAGGGGCAGGCAGTCATGCCTAAAACCTCGGCCCCTACCGTTTTTCGCACGTATCCGGCGGGCCCGGCACTGGCCACTGCCTCGGCGAAGATGTCCACTACCTCCTGGCAGTTGACTTTTGTCACAGGCGTCTGTCTATGCACAATGTACTCGCTTTTCATCTTCACTTCCGCCCGGGAAGCGTACTCATGACGGGAGAGAAGTCTCTTGGCAATCTCTCCACATAGCTCCTCGATCTCATAGACAGGGCAGTTTATGGCCTCTTCTAAAACCTCGTCTATCACCTCAAAGTTGCGGGAGAGATTGGCTCCTTTGCGGTCAGAGGGAAGATCGACGAAGACCTCAAAATTGGAGATGAGAACAACGGGCCTCTCATCGTTGCCACGCTCAACTTTCACCAGCTTTTTAACGCCGGTCACTCCCACTCTGGTTAAATTGAAGGGATAATCAGGCTCGCAGGCTTGAATATCAGGTAGGCTATCCACTAATTTCACTCATCCTCGTCTTCGAGCGACTCGTCCTCTATCTCGTCAATGCGAGAGATGAGACGGTCTACTTCTTGCATCATCTCCTCCAGGGTATTGCTGATCCGCTGGTTGCGCTCATCCGAGATACAAAAAGACTTTTCTAGCTCCGCTAACAGTTCCTCATCACCCATATCGAGCATCTTGCATATCTCTTTCTCGACATCCTTCGAACCGGGCATGAGGTTTTATTTAGCACGAACATATTTGAGACTTTGCTCAGCGGTCAGATATATCTATGCGTAGAACCCACCCTAAGATCAGGAGTTCTACTGATGATCAAGCGTTGCCCTCAACACGGTTTTTTCAGGGGAGAGCATTGTGAGTGCGGCTCTGCCGGTCAGCTTCTTTTGGACGAGACCAAGACGGAGCAGCTCGGTCGGCTGGTAGCGGGCAGTCTCCGGCATTTTCCTGGTGATCTGGGCCTGGACATGGACTCCCGCGGCTATGTTGATCTCACCAAGCTTGGTCAGGTGGTGACGAGCAGGCATCGCTGGGCCAGCAAAGAATTGGTGATTGCGCTCGTACAGTCGGATTCCAAGCAGAGATACGAGATTGCCGACGACAGAGTTCGAGCCAGATATGGCCATTCTGTAGATGTGGAGCTTGATCACCCGGAAAATAAGAGACCTTTACTCTACTACGGGGCAAGTGAAGAGGAGGCGGACCGCATCCTGGAGATAGGCATCAAGTCTGCATCGCAAAGGTACGTCCATCTATCTACCACTCCCGAGAAGGCCTGGCATGTGGCGACTTTCCGCACCGGCAACCCCAAAGTGATCCAGGCGGATGCCGCCGCAGCGCAGGAGGCCGGTGTGAAGATGATGACCGTGAACGACGATATCGTCATCTCGGAGACGATTCCGTCCCGGTTTCTTTGCATGCTTGCCGCCAAGGACATTGTTAAACATATCTAGAACTCTAGCGGCCGAAGCGTCTCTCCCTTCGCTGGCAGTCGCGGATGGCACGCAGAAAATCGATCTTTCTCATTTCTAACCAGTTGACATCGGTAAAATAAAGCTCTGAATAGGCTGCCTGCCAGATCATGAAGTCGCTGAGTCTCTTTCCGCCCGCCCTTATCACCAGATCAGGCTTCTGGGGAAATCGAAGACGCGATTCTATAGTTTTTTCGTCGATCTGCTCGGGATAAAGAAGCCCCGTTTCCACGTCCCGGAGAAGACCTCGGAATGCCTCAGCCACCTCGCGCTTGCCTCCATAGCCCAGAGATATTACTACCTTGAGCGGGCCGCCGCTGCCAGTTTGCAAAACACCCTCTCTAGTATGCAAGCTGATTTGGGCGGGCGATGCGGCGAGTAGGGAGGCAATCATGCGCTGGAGCCTGGGCGCATCATCGTTTACATAGAGCATCAGGGAGGTAAGACCAATGGACCGGCTCCATTCCAAGAGCTCGGAAAGTCGCACCAGACCATCATCGAATAGATCGCCACAGCTGAGAACAACGGCTACACAGCCGGGCAGATTGTTTTTTGCGATGCGCGCTTGCAGGAGATGCTCGTAGAGGCGGTAAATCATAGTTGGTCTTAGTGTATCTTCCATAGGCAAAGTATTTTTGCAATGAAAAATGTCATGTAATTTCATGGAGCGGGAAGATATCGCCCGGATGGCCATCGGACTGATGGTCCTGTTGCTGCCCTATGCCGGAGCCTTCACCGTACTTCCCCTGGCGGCGGTATTCTTCCTGAATCGCGGCTCTCGCCTGCTCTGTGCTTCCCTGGCCTTGCTGCTCATCATGAGGCCGGCGCTTTCCCTCACTGATACCAATCTGCCGCTTTATGTCATCGCCATCTCCTTTGTGGCTTCTACCTTTGCCCCTCTCGCCTTCAAGAAGTTCGATTCCCTGGCGGGCAGCATCATGTATCTGCTCATCAACGTATGCCTCGGCTATCCCGTCGCGAGCCTGATCTCGGGGGGCAGCCTCTCCTCAGAGAGGATATTGTTCCTGGTCATCTTGGGAGGGCTGTCCGGCGCCTTTTTGCACCATGTCTCCAAAGAGCGCGACTTCACAGTGCCCTTTGGCACCGCTATGGTGATGTGGCTTTTTTCCTTCGACTATCCGCTGCCCGAGCTGCCGCGCATTCTGCTCATCTGCATCTTTGCCCTGGTTCTGGGCATCGGTGCCTATTGGGCGAAAGCGGCGGACTCGGATGCCGTGCTCAGCGAGACCATCGTCTGCCTGCTGGTGATCCTCTTTGCCGGACTCTCCTGGTTTATACTGCTCTTAGCCTTCTATTTGCTGGGGGGAGCTTTTACTCGCTATGGATACTCCCAAAAGCATAAGCTTGGCATTGCCCAGTCCCATGGAGGCCGTCGCGGCTACAAGAACGTCTACAGCAACAGCCTGGTGCCTCTTGTTCTGGCCATCTGCTTCGGAGTTTACGGCAATGATGTCTTCATCTTTGCCTTCATTGCCTCGGTGGCGACCGCCAACGGGGATACTCTGGCCAGCGAGATTGGCGAGACCAGTAGATCCAAACCCCGCATGATTACCACGCTTAAAGAGACGGAGCCGGGCGTGGACGGAGGCGTAACGCCTTTGGGCGAAGCCGCTTCACTTGCCGGAGCCATCATTATCGGGCTCTTGGCCACGGGCATGGGAATGGCGGGCGTTTTTGGCATCGTCGTCGCGGCCATTGGCGGATTCCTGGGCACCAACTTCGACAGCCTTCTCGGGGCAACGCTGCAAAGCCGGGGCATTTTGAGCAACAATGGTGTGAATCTGGTGGCAACGGCCTTCGGCGCTCTGATGGGGGGCGTCCTCTGGTACATTTTACAAATTATTTGATGATGATTATGATTATGAAGATATTCGGAATCTTTGGCGACCCAATAACGCACAGCCTCTCTCCCGCCATGCAAAACGCTGCCCTGAGGGCGCTGGGTGAAGATGCCTGCTATCATGCCTTTCGCGTTGCACATGAGGATCTGGAAGATGCCCTTCTGGGGGGCGCAGCCATGGGCTTTGCCGGACTGAATCTGACCATTCCCTTGAAGGAAAAAGCGCTGCAGCTTGATTTCTTGCAGCCTGATCCTCTCGCCCAGGCTATTGGCGCGGTGAACACAGTAAGCTTCGGCGGGCCGGAGGGCCCCGTGGGCTACAACACAGACGGATGGGGCGCGCTTTTGGCACTACAGGATGCAGGCGTCGGAATCAGGGGCAAGAATGTGCTGATAGTCGGCGCAGGTGGCGCGGGAAGGGCTATTGCCTACACTTTAGCGCAGGAAGGGGCGGAGATCACAATCGTGAACCGCAGCCTGAAGAGGGCAGAGGAGCTGGCGGCCCAGGTGGGAGCCGAAGGCTTTTGCCTATGCGACCTCGAAAGGCTCGCCCCTCATGCGGATATCATAATAAACTGCACATCGGTGGGCATGCGCGAGGGAGACCCCAGGCTGTTGGAGGGCGGGCTTTTGCAGAGCCATCAGGCAGTCTTTGATATCGTCTACAACCGGGAGACAGAGCTGCTCCAGGATGCCCGCGCTGCCGGGGCGGTGGCTGTCGATGGGGTGATGATGCTGGTCTATCAGGGAGCCAAGGCTCTGGAGATCTGGACGGGCAAGAAGGCACCAGTGGATGTCATGGAGAGGGCGGTTCGAGAGACTCTGGCAGCCAGGCGGGCGGGAAAGGGGTGAAAAGATGCACGTTGTGCGTTCTTTGTCCTTTGCGACCGTTTTGATCTTTGTAGTCGAGTGCATGCGGTTATTCGAAAATGCGGATGCTTGGCGCCTCTCAGGATTACGGGGGGCATCGATCTCCCGCTGCCTTGTGTCATGCTCTTGCGGGACTACTAACCCATGTTTTCACGCATAGGCGATCCTAGCTCTTTGTAGTATGTATAACCTGCAAAGATTCCATCTTTTTTCCATCCCTCATTGGATAAGACCCAAATCACTTTGACTATCTGATGAGTCCATACTTTATGGAATGGATTTTCGACAATTGCAGGTTATCGAAAAAACGCAACCAATAGCGCTAAAAGATGGAATAAAATCCGGAGCGCACCATCAGGCCTTACGAGGTCGAGAACCTATTTATAAAATTATGCTGGCTTCATATACCGGGCCGGATGATTGCATAATTTACTATGTATAACTCACGATCTGAGTGTGCACGCGGTGCCTAAACGCCCTTTCTTCCGTAAACGAGTCTCAAAAACTGCAGCCTATTTTTGGATTCCAACTGCCTTTTAAGGATCATTTTTTTTACACATAAACTATTTATATGAAGATAACCACCAATTATTTGGGTTATACAAGATGCAAAAGGTAGGTATTCGAACACTGATGTTCAGGTTCTTTCTGAGGAAATGCGCGGATGATCCATTGCATTCAGCATCAACAAAAGAGATGAGAATAATGAACAGAAAAAATAAAATAATCATTGCGTTTTTCTTGAGTGTAATAATATTTGCTCCTATATTGATCTAATAACGGAAACGTTTGGGAGGGTGAAAAAATATGGGCAAAAGTCTCTATATCTTGATACTTTTTTCAATAAGTATAATCTCTCTGATTACATTAGCGGTTTCTAATGAACTCAATTGTAATATTTCGAGCTTAAACATCACTAATTATGGGGTAATAAGCAACGCTAGTGCACCGAATGGCACAGTGCCTGTTGAAACGGGAGCGTTAGATGCTCAGCAAATACTTGGAATTGTATCGGCGATTTCTGATGGAGTTAATGGTAGCAATTTGAGTTCAAACATTACTGATTTTATGATAGTAAGCAACTCTAGTGAACTGAATGACACTGTGCCCAGTCAAGCTGAAGCATCATTAGAGTCTCGGCAAGCACTTCGAATTGCACCACCTCAAGTTCTCTCCCCGGTAGAAGGTCCAATTGTAGAAGTCTCTGACCTTAGCGCATGCCCTGCGGATGGAGTCCTACCTGCAACATGGTGCTTCAATCAGCATCAATCAGATGGGCATCTCTTACCTGGCATATGTGGTGCAGATGATAAATATGCTTGGGATATAAACCTGAACACACCAACACACGACTCAGATAATGGTAAACCAGTTTATGCTGTGGCCACTGGTATTGTGTCTCAAACTTATGGAGGAGGTTGTCTAAACACGGTTGGCACTTATGGGCAAGTACTTATAGAACATTCTTATCAAGGAAGTACCTGGTGGAGCGGATATCTTCATCTAGCCAATATCCAGGTTACAAGAGGACAAAATGTTGCAACTGGAACTATTATAGGTTACATCTCGCATGTTTCCCCTGATTCTATACCTAATCATCTACATTTTGTTGTTTATACCGGCCAAAACAGTCAAAACAATCTAAAGTCCTTTGATACACAAATTACACCTAGATTGGGTAGAGCTCCAACTGATCAAATTGATCAAATAGGTGTATTCAGAAATGGACCATGGTACCTGGACTATAATGGCAACAGAGTCTGGGATTATCCAGATCAGAGGGGTGACACGACATGTTGGTTTGGAACGACCGGAGACTTACCTGTAGCTGGAGATTGGAACGGTGACGACAGAGATGAGCTTGGCGTGTTCCGAAATGGTCCTTGGTACTTGGACAATAATCGCAATAGAGCCTGGGATCCATATTCAGGCGATGTGTCATTCTGGTTTGGAACGAGTGGCGACTTGCCTTTAGCAGGAGACTGGAATGGCGATGGAAAAGATGAGATAGGCGTATTCCGAAATGGACCGTGGTACCTGGACTATAATGGTAACCAAGTCTGGGATCCAGATTCAGGCGATGTGTCATTCTGGTTCGGAACGAGTGGCGACTTGCCTTTAGCAGGAGACTGGAATGGCGATGGAAAAGATGAGATAGGCGTATTCCGAAATGGACCGTGGTACCTGGACTATAATGGTAACCAAGCATGGGATCCTGATTCAGGCGATATGTCATTCTGGTTCGGAACGAGTGGCGACTTGCCTTTAGCAGGAGACTGGAATGGCGATGGAAAAGATGAGATAGGCGTATTCCGAAATGGACCGTGGTACTTGGACTATAATGGTAACCAAGTCTGGGATCCGGATTCGGGCGACGTGTCATTCTGGTTTGGAACGGGTGGCGACTTGCCTGTAGCAGCCTATTTGGATCATATAGGGATCGATGTCTCCAATGATCAAGGTACTATTGACTGGTCAAAGGTCTCAAAAGCAGGATATAGATTTGCATTTATAAAGGCGACAGAAGGTGAAGGCTTGACGGGTGATCCCGAAGCCAAGGATCCGAACTTCGAGGCCAACATGCAGGGTGCTTCTTCGGCGGGAATGCTTGCTGGGCCTTATCACATGGCTAGACCGGATTTAGGAAACAGTGCAGCTGATGAGGCTCAGTGGTTTGTCGACGTGGCTGGCAGCTACATCAAATCAGGATATTTCCGTCCAGTGCTCGACGTCGAGTTTGGTGCCGATACTCCGGGATATGCGGCTCTTTCTGTCTGGATAAATGAATGGATGGCCACAGTAAAGACTATGACAGGTGTCGAGCCATTGATCTACGCCGGGGGAGATTACAAAATTTACCTTGATCCTTCTTTGGCCCAATACGATCTATGGGTTGCTCAATATCCTACGTATGATACAAGTCAAAGTCCTACCACAGGAATATGGGATCACTGGGATTTCTGGCAGTTTAGCGATAAGGGAAGCGTTCCTGGATGCACGGGAGTTCCTCCTGTATACACTGACCACGTAGATCTTGACGTCTTCAACGGCAATGAGGCAGATTTGTCGAGTTTTGTTATCACCGATGTCTGCCCCCTGGGATGCAAATATTCAACTATCCAGGCAGCAGTAGACGCAGCGAACCCTGGTGACATCATCAAGGTCGCCGAAGGTACCTACACGGAGAACGTGAATATCGACAAGTCGTTGACCATAATAGGGGCCGGAGCAGGCAAGACCATCGTGGATGGTAACCAAGCTGGTTCTGTATTCACTATAGGTGCAAGCAGCCCTAATATCGATGTGACACTATCAAGCATGACCATCATCCATGGTTCAGGTACAACAGAATATGGTGTCACCTATGGCGGAGGCGTTCTCAACTTTGGAGGGCTTATGGTAGAAGGCTGCACTATTTCTGATAATTCTGCTTATTACGGCGGAGGAATTATCAGTTTTGGAACAGCCATAATAAAAAGTAGCAATATTCTTGAGAACTCAGCTACATGGGGTGGAGGAATTGGCCAAGGTATAATGGGCAGTGTTGTAGCAAAAACGTTATCAGTATCTGATAGCACCATTTCCGGGAACTCCGCCACAGGGGGTGGCGCAGGAATTAACAACTACTTGGGATCGGCAACCGTAATGAATTGCGTAATCTCAGGAAACTCAGCTAACGAGATTGGAGGCGGAATTAATAGCGGTGGAGCAGCTACGGTTACAGTTACTGTTTCTGGCAGCACTATCTCAAATAACCAGGCCACTAATCATGGTGGTGGAATATGTAATGATGGCATAATCGTAATAGCTGGCACCACCATATCTTCGAATACAGCATCATTGACCGGCGGCGGAATTTCAAACTCAGGAACGGTCACCGTAACTGAGGACAGCCTCATAACATCGAATTCAGCTGCATATGGTGGCGGAATCTACACTCAGGGCACAGGCACCGTAACAGGCACCACCATATCTTCGAACACAGCAACTCAGACCGGCGGTGGAATTTGTAGTGATGGCGCAGCTACCTTAACAGACAGCACCATATCATCGAACACGGCAGCTTACTTTGGTGGTGGAATCTCCAACGGTGGCGCATTGTCTATAGGCGGTACGAGTCGGATAATAAGCAACCAGGTTACCACCGGCTATGGCGGTGGCGTATTATCAGGCTACGTATTATCCAGCTCAGTGACCTTTGATGGTACGAACGTTGCAATAAAATCCAACAAGGCAAGTCTACCATCGCCTTCTGAACTGAGTTGGTATCAGGGATGGGGAGTATACCTAAATTCAGGCACACCGACCACTACTGGTGGATTCGATCCTACAACGCAAGTGACAGATAACCTCCTCATTTAGGTTGCTATCAAATGAAGGGCAAGCCCGCCCTCCAAGCCATTTTATGGAACATCAGTTATCTGAAAGTACATACAACTTGCAAGCTGCTCTTTCCTTTTTCGATACCCATTAAACCACAGGATATTATTATAAGTATACGTCCAGGCCCAAACTCCCCCATGGTGCGCGGCAGATTGTGGATTTGCTATTTGCTATCACGGATGCCAATTAATCGCGATCCTCCGATTGTAAACCCAGATTTACTAAGACGATGTGAACGGGTAGTTAGTCCAATGAGGATTTAGGCCTCTTTTGGGAGATTGCACATAATACTATGAACAACTCGCAAATTTGCGTGCATTCAAAAAATTTCTATTTTATTATCATAATATATAAATAAAATGCGTTAGGACTATTTTCCGTGCACCGCACCGTCGCCGGCGATCACGGGAAGCCCCTAAAGATGTCCGCCCGGGAGCTGGCCCGCGATGCCCGAGCCCTGCAGAAGGCTGCCCGTGCACCCGCGGCTACGCAGGGGGGGGCGCAGAGGCTACATGGGCGGGAGACGATCCTGGCAGAGGCCGAGGCCTTCAAGCACCAGGCCGGTTTGATGGCCCAAATCTATTTGGAAGAAGGGCATGTGTCATCGGGACTTCGCGGCTTCGCGCCTTCGCATGAAACCGTCACCCTGCGCGAAGATGCCATATTCTCCGCTCAAAAACGCGGCCTTAGCTTCAGAACAGCGCTGTGCACCGTTTTTTCGATAACTTCAGGCGATTCCCAGTCGATCCTTTATG
>Ga0247842_10000669_pt1 | contig 68139 bp, 48 predicted proteins | sample LaCruzMarch2015__3_FD_192411 | JGI IMG/M metagenome (GOLD analysis project Ga0247842, IMG submission 192411) | Freshwater microbial communities from meromictic Lake La Cruz, Castile-La Mancha, Spain - LaCruzMarch2015_19m | ecosystem: Environmental > Aquatic > Freshwater > Lake | place: Spain... | reverse complement strand
CAGGTTTGGGGTTGACATCCACGGAGAAAGAGGTGAGCGGTCCCGGACATCCATTGGCATGAGGGGTGATATGATATGTTACAGTGGCAATGCCGTTAGTTGTGTTTGTCAGAATATCGCTGATGGCAGTGACATTAGCGGACTGTGTTACCGTGAAACCAGTAACGGAACCGGCCGGGTTGCAGGTAGCCGTCCAGGTGAAGTCACCGCCGGTGACATCAGGCACAAGGGTTATGTTGAAGTTGGTTTCGGAGCAGATGGGGGTGGGAGCTGAATTAGTAAGATGCGGAATAGGTTTGACGGTGATATTCTGTACAGTCGGGGTAACAGGATTACAATTATCAGCATTGGTATAGGTGACCTGTACGGTCTGGGTACCGACAGTGTTCCAGGTGACATTGATGGAGTTGGTATTTTGGCCTGAGTTGATCACTCCTCCGGGAGATATGTCCCAAAAATAATTTGTCATGTTACTTTCGGTAGTATAAGTTTCGGAAGCCCCGGAACAAACATCAAAATTCAACGAGCCGCCTATGGTGGGAACCGGAAGAGGCCTGACATTAACGGTATGTTGGATCGGAATACCTGTACATCCGCCGTTTGAAGGAGTAATAGTATATTGAACCGATCCGGGAAGAGAATTGAAAGCAAGTTGCAACGGATCTGCAATGGTACTGCCACTTCCTGATGAGGGAGGACTAAGAATATTGGAACAAACCGGGGCCGGCCAGCTAAAAATAGTGGTGGCAAATGAAGATTGAAGAAGGATATTGGTTGTCTGCATAGAACAGATGGAACTGGGACTTACCGGATTGGTAGTGGCGTCTGGCAATGGATCGACCGAGACAAGAAGATTTTTGGTTATTCCGTGACAGCCATTTGCAGAAGGAGTAACATGGTATGTTACGGTGCCTTGCGATAAGTTACCGACGGTTAAGTTTCCGGTAATAGCAGATCCGGAACTTCCCGGCGGACAAATTAAAATATTCGGAGTGCAGCTTGGCACCGGTGAAGTCCAGGAGAAAGTAGCTCCGGGAGTGGAAGATGTTAACGGAATATTGAAGCCGACCCCGGAACAGGTACCAAAGGTGAGACTTGTCGTAAGGTCGGGAATAGGAAGAATGTTTATCGGAAGAGAGACCGTTGAGCTTGGAAAGGAACTGCAGTTCGTATTTGTACCATAAACTTCCAGATTTCCTGAGGTGGCGTTTGAAGCAAAACTGACCGTAACGTTAGGATTACTTGGATAAACTTGATTAATGGTCGCTCCGGTTCCGGTATAATTCCAGTGATAGACTTCGGTATTTGGATCAGCAGTGACTGAAAAAACCGAATTAGAAGTTCCTGCACAGATATTTGGCGGTAATTGATTGAAAGTAAGTGTTTGCGGTTGGCGGTGTTGCACCGTTGGAGTCAAAGCAGTAGATGACGAGACTGTGTACCACCAAGTATTGATTGTATGATGATCGCCCCAACTGTTATTCCAGGAATGACATCCGGGGGGACTCAAACAACCGGTGAGGTTTACTGAACCTCCTGAAATATTGGAGTCATCCCAATATACCAATGGAGTCGGGCCGCTGGGACTGGTCAATCCAATAATAAAACCGTTACTATTCGTCTCAACATCGTATAAAGGTAAATTAGTCAATCCATTGATATATGTGACAGAAAGTGTAATCGGCGTATTATTGGGAATGGGAACAGGAGTTATACTCCCATCCATACCATCCCAGGTGATGAGGTTTTCCCCGACAACGACACTCATTGGCAGAGACCGATTGGTATAAGGCGATCCAAAACTCAAGGTAACGTCAACATTACCGGCTTTATTTACATCGACATGGAATATGAACTGACCGGAACAGAATTGTTCATACCATGGTGTTCCAACGATCGATCCTAAAATTTGAGCCGGAGGCCATATCGCTGCATCCGGAGGGTTAAGAAAAATGGGATAGGAGGGAAAAAGCGCCTGTGCATTAGATAATGATTTTCGGTCATTCTCAAAATTCCCGGTAGTCCCGCAACCGGTTTGATTGCAGAACTGGACCCAGGTACCTCCGAACATTGAACTGAAAGTGGCGTTGGTAATGATACTATCTGTTGAATAAATATAATTTTTCCCTGAATACCCGCCCCCCGGTCCATTGGTAGTAGTGAATTGCCATGCTTTGCAATGTAGCCTGCCATTTCTAACCAGATTGGATACGGTATCATAAACCGTAATATCCAAAAGATTGATATTAAATTCTCCGGTCGTCACAGTTCCACTATTGTTTTTTCGATTGAATTCAATATAGAATTTTCCGGTGGCCGATGGGTGAAAATTAATGGCTGTATATCCCCCTGTCGTTCCGGGAATCTGGCTTGGACCATTCCGGGCCTGGGTAATATCAGTAATATATCCCGTGGAAGAGGTCGGCAGATTCATCTCATTATAGACAATATTCCCGAACATATCCTTGATACGAAAAACAATATGACTGGGCCCTGTAATGGTTCCTTTGAAACCAAGATAAATAACTTCCGTAGAATTTGATTTGACAAAATATAAACGGTCCCATTCATCACAGCCATAGATTGCAAACTGGGTTCTGTCGCCGTTCCCATTATTACATTTACCGGTAAAATCATTACATAAATAAAAGTAAGAATTTTCATTCCCAATATATACTTGTTTACTTCCTTCTCCAAATGAGCTGATTGAAAGAGGAAACAGAAAGATAAAAAAGAGGGTTATGGGTCGGAAAACAAGGGAAACAAATAACCTCATCCAGGAATTTTGAGAGATCATATAGTAAATTTAGAGGATAAAATTACTCAAATTTTTAACCTAACAATATGTTTGTTATTATTTTCCGGGCCGATGTTTATTGATATTTTTCATAAAGATATACGACAACAGTAATAACAAGAAACGAAAACCGTAATAATAGTTGCCCGGCTTGATGAAAAAGTGAGGAGTGAAGAGTGAGGAATGAGGAATGAAGAGTGATATAGTGATTTAGTCTTTCACGCATCTTATTGGGAACGCGTTGACCCCGGAAGTCTCATAGAGAGATACGCTGGGAACTTTATTGTTCATCCCTCTTGTAACGATTTTGTTTCCGGAACCGGGAGTGGAGGTCCAGAAGAGGGTTCCGGCAGGCACATTGGAGGAAGTAAAAGCCCAGGCGGTATTAAGGTAAGCCATCCCGGTGAATAAGGCCTCAAACCCTCTCGGATTTAAGTTAAGGTCAGTAAGCGTTGCGCCGGCGAGGGCATTGCCCTGGTTGGCGTCGATCAGCGCCTGGAAGTCGGCGGCGGAAGGGATGTGCCATCCCGGAGGACAGACCCCCTGGTACTCGGGGGAGGCGGTGACGCCATACTGGATAAGTTCATTCCATTGGTAAAACCCTCCGTAACGGGTACAGTTCGCATCGGATGAGAGGCAGTATTTTTCGGCGACACAGTTGTCGGACTGGACGGTGGTAGCGGGTGTCAGGGATGTTCCGTAGCGAAGGTTCTCCATCATCCAGCACTTACCTCCCGCAAAAGAGGTACGGTAGGTAGTATTATCGCGGTAGTCGGTCATGGAAGAACTGCAGGTCGGATTGGAACCGTGTACGGTAAGGGTGACGGAATTGGAGGAGGTGGCCGGACACCCGAACCGGGAGGAGGTGTATTTATAATAGATGTTATAGTTGATGGTATTGGTACCGGGAACCAGGGTCGGATCGAAGTAATAATTACCGGATTCAAAAACCAAAGCCACGGTCGGTGGATTGATCAGGTACTCACCCTGCAGGGGCGTAGCCGTAAGCAGGGGGACACCTCCTTTAAGCAGGAATCGTTTTGCGCTTCGGCTGGTGACCGGGTCGAAGCAGGGGGTGATGGATACATCGGGACGGGGGTTGATGGTGATGGGTTGAGAAGAGAAAGAGGTACATCCAAACGGGGTGACGGCATCCAGGCGCAGGGTAGCCGTTCCGGTGGTATTCCAGGTTATGGAAGCGGGAGAGATGGTGGCATTGGCGATAGATCCGGCCGAAGAAGGGTTGACGGACCAGGTGTAGGAGCAGGCAGGGCCGCTGTTGGCGGGATAGAGATAGGCATCGGGATGAAGCTGGCAAACGGCAGCGCTACCGGTAAAGGTTGAAACGGGTAAGGGCCGGATAGTGACGGGATATACGGTTGAGTTGGAACAGCCCAGCGGGTTGGTATAACCGACGGTGACCGACTGCATGGGAGATGCGCCGGCATCCCAGTTGACATTGACCGAATTCGTATTGACCGCTCCCACGGGAGTTCCCCCGGAAGAGATCGTCCAGGCATAGAGGCTCATGCCGGCAGCGGTAGAATAATTAACGTTTGAGCTGGCAGCGCACAACTCGCCGGTTCCCGAGACGGTAAGCACGGGAGTGGCATTGACGGTAACATTGAGACGGGTGGGAGAGAGGGCAGTGCATCCGCTGAGATCGACATAGTTTACCTCCACATACTGATTTGGAAGAGCGGTATTCCAGGTAACGGTAACCGAGGAGGAGGAGGAAGATCCTCCGGCAGTGATGGATCCGGAGGGAGAGACGGTCCATGAATAGGAAGCCATACCGGCTTGGGTGGTATAAACAATGCCGGTAATGCCTTCACAGATGGAGACAGAGCCGGTTAAGGAAGGTTGCGGCAATGGGTTGACAAGGATAGTGTAATCTTTTGTCGGACCGGTGCAGGAAACTCCATCCTGAGAAAAAGAAGGGGTAATGGTATAGGTTGCCGATCCCTGGGAGGTAGTTCCGTTGAACAGCGTCTCTGTGGGCAGATCTCCGTTTCCCGAAGGAGTGTTACCGGTGATTCCGGGAGAGGCCGAGGAGACCCACGAGAAGGTAGTACCCGGAATGTCGGAAAGAAGGACAGCGGGAGCGCTTTGCAGTCCGGAGCAGATCACCTGTGAAAGGACGGGATTGGTCACATTGGGCCGGGGATTGACCAGGATGGTATATCCTGACGTCGGACCGGTGCAGGAAACCCCATCCTGAGAAAAAGAAGGGGTAATGGTATAGGTTGCCGATCCCTGGGAGGTAGTTCCGTTGAACAGCGTCTCTGTGGGCAGATCTCCGTTTCCCGAAGGAGTGTTACCGGTGATTCCGGGAGAGGCCGAGGAGACCCACGAGAAGGCAGTACCCGGAATGTCGGAAAGAAGGACAACGGGAGCGCTTTGCAGTCCGGAGCAGATCACCTGTGAAAGGACGGGATTGGTCACATTGGGCCGGGGATTGACCAGGATGGTATATCCTGACGTCGGGCCGCTGCAGGAGCCGGAGGAGGCGTCCAGTGAGGCGGCCAACGTATAGACGATGGATTTTTGGGAGGTAGTGGAGTTTCCCGGGGCAAAGGAAGCAATGGGGTTATCGGTTCCGCCGGCAGGGGGACCGTTGGTAATACCGGGATCACAGACGGTAGTCCAGTTATAGGTCGGGGAGAGTCCGGTGACGTTGGTTTGCAGTGTGATGGGTTGGGTGGCGGTAGCGCTGCAGATCACCTGCCGGGTACCCGGAGAAGAGGAGACCACGGGTATGGGATTAACGTTAAAGGTGAAGTCGGACGGAGAAGCGGGGGAGCATCCGGAGGCAGTCGGCAGGATATGAAAGACCACAGGTTCGAGGATGTTACCGGAGTTGGCCAGGTTCTGAAGGATATCGCCGGAGCCGGAGATGGAAGAGGGGACGGGGGTGATGGCAGCGTTGTTGCCGGAGGCGGTCCAGTCGAAAGTAGTGATAGTTTCGGTACCCGGGATGTTGGAAGAGAGGGCAACCTGTGCATTGGCGCCGGAACAGATGGTCAGCGGGGATGGCGCAGCCGGAACCACATTCGGAAGAGGTTTAACGGTCACATAATTCGTGGTCGGGATACTGGCAGTACATCCGTTGGCATTCGTGTACGATACGCTGATCCACCGGTCGTTGGAAGATGCGTTCGGGATATCCCACGTAACAGTAGCCGTATTATCTGCGGAAGATCCGCCAGCCGTAATCGTTCCTCCTGTGGAAATACTCCAGTTATACCCGGTCATTCCGTTTTCCGTACTATAGATATTATCAGTGGAGGATGAACAAACCCCCCAATTTCCGGAGATAACCGGAACAGGGGGTGGATTAAATGTTACCATGACGGTATCGGAATCAGTACAACTGTTGTTATCAGTTACAGTAACTGAGTATGAGTCTGTCGTCGAAACAATAATTGATTGCGTTGTTTCTCCGGTGCTCCAGTCATAATGGGTATATCCAATGCCTGCATCCAGCAATGCCGTTTGACCGGCGCATTTTACCTGGTCAGGTCCAAGGTTTACAGGCATATACGGAAAGTATCCGATACGAATTGTATCGTACAGGGTGCAGAAATCGCCGTTGGTCATACAGGCATACATGCCACTGTCGGGGAGGGTAAAGTAGCGTGATGTCCCCAATGTGGTCCAGGAGCCGTTCCATTGGTTCTTTTTCCACTCATAAGTTGCCATTCCTGATCCCCCGTCGAGTGTCAGATCGGAATTCGGACAAATATTATGATCTGAACCCAGGTACAAACTGCTGAAATCGGAAAAATATCCATATTCAGCGCTTCCTCCCAGGGCATTCAGAATTCCCAAATGGAATTTACCAAGGGAGTTGGCTATAATATTTTGTCCAACCGGAACCTGGGTTGTCGTCATCGATTTCCGGGCATAGACCCATACCCCGTTCGATCCGGTAACAGGCAGAAAATCAGTAGCAGTGAGGATGCTATTTGAACCATTTACGGTAAAAGCCGACTCGTTTCCGGTACGAGTCAGCACCATCAGTGCAAAATCCAGGTTCAGGGTCCGGTTGAAACCAATCTGACGGGAACCTGTGCAGTAATCCTGTGGGAGGATAGATCCGCCGGCTTCCTGAGAATAACCGGAGATATGCAATACATAAATTGGTTTGGTCGCATTTATTAAAGCCGTGTTGCTTCCCGGAGGGATGGCATAATTACAAAGCTGACCGGAGATCAGATTAGAGATGTAAGGGGTTGTTCCTCCATCGATAAAGATATCCGTATTATTCTGGGTTGCCAGCATGAATACCCGTTCGTCGTTGTTTCCCGGGATATTGTCGGCAAATCCTTTAATTGCTATATATTCCGTTCCTAACAGGTTGATGGGAATGGTTTGGTCCGCGACAATATCAAAACCTCCTCCAGTTATTTCAGGCTGAATGGAATCATCGTTCCAGGTAACTGCAATGGATTTGTCGGAGGTGATATGAGAACCGGCCAGCGTTCTAGAAGCTGCAGTACTTGTTGATCTTGCGCAATACGTCTGACCTTTGTTCAGTATCACCTGGAAAGTCGATCCCGCTGCGTGGCCGGTAATATCATCGGTTACCGTAATAGTCACGGTAGTTTGATCTTCGATTGCCACAATATCGAACGATTCACTTCCATAAACATTTGGGAACAAATTTTGAGAAACGATAAAAAATTCCTTTCCGAGCGCATTCTTTCCTTTTAATGAAAAAATTGCAGGGTTGACATTGCCACCGATAACTTCATAATAGGCTGTTATCTGTTTATCAGAGGTCATATGTAAACCCCGGTCAAGAACTGAATTGGCCGGACGATTCTCGATAATGTCGATCCATGGGGTCAGATCAAAAGTATGAACGGAGTTGGCTGCGACAAACTGAGTCATAGGGGTGAATGCAGCGTTCGCGGGGATTTCCAGGGTAATGTTTGCGGGATCGGCCATGGTGGCCACCCTGATGTAAATAGGCCGGTCGCCGTGTCCCTGGGCGACTTCAGGTGCGACAAACCAAAATTCCTGATCAATCTGAGAAAATGTTTGAAAAGTAAAAAGGAGAAATGGCAGTAATCCAAATAAACGTTTCACACTTTCCTTTTATTTGAGAAATTTTCCGTAAAATTACCAAAATTTTTAAGTGAATACTCTGATGAGATAAATTTCCCGGAAATCGTTAATAACAAATATAAATTCTTAGAACAATGAACAAAGGACGTGACATGAAACCCCATATCGGCATTTTCGGCCGCAGGAATTCGGGAAAAAGTTCTCTGATAAATGCCCTGATTGGTCAGGAGATTGCGATTGTTTCCGAGATAGCCGGAACGACGACCGACCCGGTCAAGAAATCGATAGAGATAGCAGGAATAGGTCCCGTTGTCATGATCGATACTGCCGGGATCGATGATACGGGGGATCTGGGGGAAAAACGGATAGCGAAAAGTAAGGAGATGCTTGACCTTATTGACCTTGGGATCCTTATCATCCTCCATAATGAATTCGGTTCTGATGAAAAGGATCTGATCCGGGCATTTCATAGAAATGATATTCCTTTTCTGATCGTTCACAATAAAATTGACGAAGTTCCGGCTGATCCGGATTTTTTGCATGTCATCCGGGAACAATATAGTGTCCCGGTGATCGGTTTCAGCGCTAAATTTCCAGATAATCAGGAGGAGATTATCACTGCCATACGTTCCCAACTTCCCGAGACCGCATATCGCCAGCAATCGCTTTTAGGGGGGCTGATCGACCCCGGTGATGTGGTACTGCTCATCACCCCGATCGATCTTGAAGCTCCGGAAGGACGAATGATCCTGCCACAGGTCCAGGTTATCCGTGATGTGTTGGATCTTGACTCCATTGTGGTCGTATGCAAGGAAAATGAAGCCGCCGGCTATATCCGGACAATGAATCCGAAACCGGTGTTGGTGATTACCGACAGCCAGGTGTTTCCAAAGGCCAACGCCGCAGTACCTAAAGATATCCTTCTGACGAGTTTCAGTATAGTCCTGGCCCATCATAAAGGTGATTTCGATCATTACCTGAAGGGAACTCCTAAAATCAGGGAACTGAAGGAAGGCGACCGGATACTGGTCCTTGAATCCTGCAGCCATCATGTGACTTGTGACGATATCGGAAGAATTAAGATTCCCAAATGGCTGCGTCACTTTACCGGTAAGAACCTGGAATTTGACGTAGTCGCAGGATTAAATAAAGTTCAGCGTCCTATAACCGATTACAGTCTTGTAGTCCAGTGCGGTGGATGTATGATTACCCGCAAGCAAATCATTCAGCGCTTAAAACCCGCCATCGATGCCGGAATTCCGGTAACCAATTATGGAATGGCCATTGCCTTTATCAATGGTATCTTCGAAAGGGCGACAGAACCGTTTGTAAAAGAAATCAGTACCCGGAAAGAATAAACCCCAGGTCAGCCGTTTTTATGGCACCGATAAAGATACCGGAATAACCTTTCCGTTGAAGTATTTATGCCCTGTGATGGCAAAATCGGCAATAAATTGTGAAATTCGAACCGGATTCTGAATGGCTTTATACCCGGGAAATCCTCTCTCAAAAGTCTCGGTTTGAACGGCTCCCAGTGCGAGGCAATTGACGGAGATATCCTGTTCTTTTAATTCTTCGGAAAGTGATTCGGTAAGTATGGCGACCGCTCCCTTACTGGCGCTGTATGCGGCAAGTCCCGGATTTTTTTTGCTTCCTACGAGTCCCCCCTGGCTTCCAATAGTGACAATATGACTTCCTTTGTTCATCATGGGAAGGAATGCCTGGGTGAGAAAGTAAATGCTTTTGATATTGACGTTGAAGATTTCATCGAAATCGGATTGATCAACCTTCGAAAATGGCTTGTTAATCAGCTTGCCTGCATTATGGATCAGAATATCACATTTATTGATGAAGGTTTCAATCCGTTGAACGACAATTGGATAAAAATCAAATTGATTCAGGTCGAACTCATAAGGGGTCACTTTTGAATCATGGTTGATCTTTTTACATTCTTCGGCAAGTTCCTTCAGCGCTTTCCCATTCCTGGAAATAGCAATAATGTGATTATGCTTATGACGGGAAAGTACTTTGACCAACTCAGATCCAATGCCTTTGCTGGCTCCGGTTATAATGATGTTCATAGAATTATCTTTTTGGTGGAATAAAATTACATAAAATAAGGTTTGGGAAGGTCGATTGATAAAACTTTCATTAACTTTGCATAGAATTTGATCCCCAAAAAGTTATGAGAAAACATTTTACCTTAATCCTTTTCTTCGCATTATTGACAGGCTATACTTCGGCTCAGGAAAAAACATCAACACCCGTAGTAGCAAAGGCTACTTATTTTGATGTTTCACCTCCTTTGCGGGATATGGTTCAATCTACGAATGAAGTGGCAGACAGATCCTGGAAAGAAGGCTATGTCAAAAATATTACAAATACTTTTTCAAATCCCAATGAGAAAGCGGATGGGTATATTGAAGATCCGATCCGGCAGTCCTTTTTCGGAGCTATCCTGACCGATACGACTATACAGAATTATGATGGTGTCAGTATGTCGGGGCTTGTTCCTCCCGATACAGATGGCGATGTTGGCCCAAACAATTATTTCCAGGTTGTCAACGTGAGATTTGCCATTTATAATAAAAGTGGAACCATGTTACTTGGTCCTTCGTTAAACAGTTCGATTTTTTCCGGATTACCTCATAATTCCAACGACGGGGATGCGGTTGTTCTTTATGATGAGAATGCCGACCGGTGGCTTTTCAGTCAGTTTTCGCTTCCAAATTACCCAAACGGACCTTTTTACGAAAACGTAGCAATTTCGCAAACTTCTGATCCGACAGGTTCCTGGTACCGGTATCAGTTTACTTTTTCCGATATGCCTGATTACCCCAAACTTTCGGTATGGGGTGATGGTTATTATATGACCATTCGCCGCTTTTCCGCAGGCTCGCTTAGTTGGATCGGCCCTGCCGCAGTAGCGATGGATAGAACGCAAATGCTTGCAGGTAATCCGGCTGCTACCATAATTACATTTAATCTTCCTTCTTCTTGTGACGGGCCGCTCTCAGCTGACTGCGACAGTGATTTCCCCCCCGATTCTACTCCCTGCCCTGTTTGTTATTTAGTTGGTGGAACAAGTCCAGTTATTAAAATTAATTCGTTTCATGCAGATTGGACCAACCCTTCGAATTCAACATTCACCCTGGCTAATTCAGTATCCGTCAGTCCATTTTCGTACTTTACAGGTGGCGCAGAGATTAATCAAAAAGGAACCGGGACCAAGCTTGATCCTATGTCTTCGAAAAAGATCATGTTCCGTATGCCATTCAGAAAATTTACCGATCACTGGTCAATGCTCCTGAGCACAACGGTGAAACTTACCGGGTCGGTGGCCGGAATACGCTGGATGGAGGTTCGGAATACCGGATCGGGTTGGAGTCTTTACCAGGAAGGCACTTACTCACCGGATACAAAACATCGCTGGATGGGAAGCATCGCTATGGATTCGATAGGAAATATTGCCCTTGGCTATTCCATATCCAGTTCCGCCATTTATCCTGCCATTCGTTATACCGGACGAATGAACGGTGATCCGCTGGGTGTTATGACCATTGCCGAAAGGGGTATTTTTAACGGAACCGGATCACAGACCTATGAGAGCCGTTGGGGTGATTATAGCGCTATGAACGCAGATCCGACGGAGATCGGTAAATTCTGGTACACCCAGGAGTATATAGCCGGAGGAAATTGGAAAACAAGAATCGCTTCTTTCAGTTTTGCCGATCTTATTGCACTGACGATCTTTGCAACACCCGATACTTTATGCCTTGGTTCTTCGCAATCAACCCAGTTGAATGCGGAACCCTGGGGCGGCAGTTTTGCTTACACCTATTCATGGACTTCTGATCCTCCGGGATTTACCTCTGACCAGAAAAGTCCGGTTGCTTCCCCGCTGATCTCCACTCAATATTTCTGTACGGTAAATGATGGCACACAGTCCAAGACCGATACGATTTTTGTAAATGTTCTTCCTGCCCCGACAGCCTTCGCAGGCAATGATACGTCTTATTGCTGGTATGTTCCGGCATTCGTCGTGTCGGGAGAAGCCACGAATTACACCAGTTTGCTATGGACTACTGCCGGGGACGGAAACTTTAGCAATCCTTCTGCCGCCACTACTACCTATATTCCCGGATCCGGTGATCGGACCAGCGGTTCCGTGACCCTTACCTTTAGCGCCTCTATCACGGGCAGATGCCCCGATACAACCTCGGACGACATCTTTATCATATTGGATCCCTGTACAGGAATTTCCGAACCTGCAACCGTTTCACTGGGAGTTACCATCCAGCCGAATCCGACTAAAGACAACTTCCTTATGACCATTACCGGTCATAAAAATTCTGCAACTTCCATAACCATAACGGATATTCAGGGACGTACCGTATTCTCGGAAAATCTGAGACCGGACGGAGTAAAAATGACAAAACGCATCGATGTTTCTAACTATTCAAGAGGCATTTACCTGGTTAAAGTCCAGACCGAGGGCGAATTTGTGACAGAACGACTCGTAATTCAGTAAAGAGAAGGTTGAATGATTTATTGTTAATTGTTTAACAGATCAGGCAATTGTTTTATCTTTGCAAAACAGTGATAAGTTTTTATATCGTTCATAAAAATAGTTAAGTTCTTCAGGGCAGGGTGTAATTCCCGACCGGCGGTATAGTCCGCGATCCCTATGATTTTAAATCGAGTTATTCTTTATAAAATTTTGGGAATGATCCGTTGAAATTACGGAACCGACAGTTAAAGTCTGGATGGAAGAAGAAAAATAATAAGACAATCTGGTTTTATATATTAACGCTTAGCCCTGGAATTTTTTTCAGGGCTTTTTTTTTATGTTGAAGATCGAAAAGGAAAAATATATGCGCAAGGCAATTCGCCTTGCAGAGAAGGGTTCAGGGTGGGTAGACCCAAACCCAATGGTAGGCGCATTGCTTTTCCACGACGGCCGGATTATTGCCGAAGGGTTTCACCATCGTTTTGGAGCCTCTCATGCCGAAGCTGATCTTTTTTCTCAAGCCGGAACATTTCCCGCTGATGCTATCCTTTTTATAAACCTGGAACCCTGTAATCATCAGGGGAAGACTCCCCCCTGTGCGCCGCTGATCGTTGAGAAAGGCATTAGAAAGGTGATTATCGGGATGCCGGATCCGGATCCACGGGTTAATGGCAATGGTATAGCCTATCTTCGACAACATGGGGTTGAGGTCGAGGTTGGAATTCTGGAGAAGGAATGCAGAACGCTGAACGAAGTCTTCATAAAATATATAACTACCGGATTACCTTTTGTCATCCTGAAATGGGCTATGACCCTCGACGGGAAAATCGCGACCGTGTCAAATGCCTCCCGCTGGATTACGGGTGATAAAGCAAGGAAGGAGGTTCACCGGCTGCGTCAGCAGCATAGCGCTGTCATGGTCGGAGTAAATACCATCATTACCGATGATCCTTTGCTTAATACCCGGTTGAAGATCAATGCTGTAAAGCATCCACTGAAGATCATCGCAGATACCAACTGTCGCATTCCGGTCGATTCGAAAGTCCTTACCAACGATCCCCAGCGGACGATTCTTGCCGTGTCGGAGATGGCCGATAAGGAAAAAGTCAAGACAGTGGAACGGATGGGCGCTCAGGTACTGATTTGTCCGGTGAAGGATAGAGGCATCGACCTCTCTTATCTGATGCAATCGGTTGCCGTCATGGGTATCGACTCGGTAATGATTGAAGGGGGAAGCACCTTTGCTTTTTCAGCATTAAAGGAAGGGATCGTTGACAAGGTTATTGGTTTTGTTGCGCCAAAAATATTGGGTGGAACTGCCGCCCCTGCCCCAGTGGGCGGAACCGGAATCCCGGATTTGGATGATGCGATTAAAGTCAGCGACTGGAAATACAGGAAAATCGGAGATGATTTGATGATTGAAGGATACACCGGTAGAGGTAAGAGTGAAGAATGATGAATGAAGATTGAGAAGTTAAGAGTGAAGAGTGAAGAATGAAAGAGATATTTTATTATTTTATCCAGTATCCGGTAACTGACTTCAGAATCAACAAAAATCAATATATCAGACCATGTTCACGGGTATCATAGAAGAAAAAGGAGTTGTTAAATCGCTTCTGAAGGGTTCTAAATCAGCCAGGCTGAGCATTTCGGCTCAACGCATCATGGAAGATATTCGGATTGGAGACAGTATCAATACCAACGGGGTTTGCCTGACCGTGGCAGCATTTACCGCAGATACCTTTACGGCCGATATCATGCCTGAAACGATACGGAAGACCAACCTGAATAAACTGAAAACCGGCGATCCTGTCAACCTGGAACGGGCTTTGTTGCTGAACGACCGATTGGGAGGACATCTTGTAAATGGTCATATCGATGGTATCGGGACCGTAAAACGAATTTGGGAAGAGGATAATTCGACCTGGTTGAGTATCCAGACTGACCCTTCGATCTTGCGATACATCGTGGAGAAGGGGTCCGTAGCTTTGGATGGGATCAGTCTGACCGTAGTGAAGGTGGATGCCATTAATTTCGAAGTATCCATAATTCCACATACCAGGCAAACAACGACACTGACCGGAAAAAAATTGGGCGATTGGGTGAATATCGAATGTGACATCCTCGCTAAATACACGGAAAAACTACTGAAGCCGGAAGATCAGGAATCGAAAATAACCCTTGATTTTTTGGCAAAGAACAATTTTCTTTAATAATAACATGCTTTATTTAATGCCCTAATGACCTGAATCAGATGAACAAATATCATTTCAATACCATTGAAGAAGCAATTGATGATTTTCGTAACGGGAAGATGATCGTCGTTGTTGATGATGAAGACCGCGAAAACGAAGGAGACCTGGTAATACCTGCTGAAAAAGCCACCCCCCAGATTATTAATTTTATGGCCAAGCATGGGGGGGGATTGATCTGTTTGCCCATTATCAGGGAACGGCTTGAGGAGCTGAATATTGAACGGATGGTGGCAAAGAATACCGATCCGAACCGGACGGCTTTCACGGTATCAATTGATGCCATCGAATGTACTACGGGAATCTCGGCGCAGGAAAGAGCGATGACGGTACAGAAAGTCCTGGATTCTAAAGCCAAAGCAAAAGATTTTACCCGGCCCGGACATATCTTCCCGATCGAATACCGTGAAGGGGGAGTCCTTGTTCGTGCCGGACATACCGAAGCATCCGTTGACCTTGCAAAAATGGCAGGGTTATATCCTGCCGGCGTCATCTGCGAGATCATGAATGAAGATGGCACCATGGCCAGGGTTCCGGAATTGATGGAATATGTCAAAAAGCATCATCTTAAGATCACTACCATAGCCGCTCTAATTGACTATCGCCGCAAAACAGAAAAACTGGTTGAACGCTCGGCCGTCATCGATCTGCCAACCCGGTACGGCGATTTTACGGCCTATAGTTACGTGAGTAAAATCACGAACGAAAACCATTTGGCACTGGTGAAAGGAATTGTCACAGACGAACGGCCGGTCCTCGTCCGGGTCCATTCCGAATGTCTGACGGGCGATGTATTTGGCTCCCTGCGATGCGATTGCGGAGGCCAGCTCGACTATGCCATGAAACGGATTGCCAAAGAAGGGAGGGGTGTTTTGCTTTATATGCGCCAGGAGGGACGGGGGATAGGTTTCGAAAATAAGATGAAGGCTTATTCCCTCCAGGATAAAGGGATGGATACCGTAGAAGCTAACCAGGCTCTGGGATTTGAAGCCGATCTGCGCGAATATGGAACCGGGGCCGAGATCCTTGCAGATCTTGGAATTAAAAAATTACGGCTGTTGACCAATAATCCCAAGAAAGTATCCGGTATTGTAGGATTCGGCCTGGAGATCGTCGAAAGAGTCCCTATCCAGATCATGCATAATACCCGTAATCTGAAGTACCTGAAGACAAAAAAAGAAAAAATGGGTCATTTCCTGACCTTTGCCGATGATAAAGAATCGGACAAAGAGTAATTATTCAAGTAACAAATATAATCCAAATCCTATGAAGACAATCGAAGGAAAGTTAGATGCAAAGGGACTTAAGTTCGGAATCGTGATTGCACGGTTCAATGAATTTATCAGTGGAAAGCTGCTGTCAGGATGTCTTGACGGACTGAAACGGCATGGCACGGAGGAGAAAAATATTGAGGTGATATGGTCTCCGGGCTCTTTTGAAATACCATTGCTTGCCAAGAAGATGGCAAAGAGCGGGAAATACGATGCCGTTGTTTGTCTTGGCGCCGTGATCCGGGGGGCAACTCCTCATTTTGATTATGTTGCCGCCGAAGTATCGAAAGGCGTCGCCAACGTCGGTCTTGAGTCGGAAATACCGGTGATCTTCGGAGTACTCACCACCGACAACATCGAACAGGCTATTGAGCGTTCCGGGACCAAAGGCGGAAATAAAGGTTTTGATGCCGCCCTTGCGGCAATTGAGATGGTGAATTTGATGAAGGAGATCGGATAATCAGTACCAGGGTAATAAGTCAGCGACATAGCCTGTAATTAGTTGATTGCCGGCTTGTCTCATTCCTTCTTTGTTATCACAAATACCGTTCTCCGGTTTTTTGCTCTTCCCTCATCCGTATTGTTGGTCGCAACCGGCATTGATTTCCCGAATCCCTGGTAAGTCAGGCGATTCGTCTGGATTCCCTTTTCAATCAGATAGTTGTACACCGACTTTGCCCGTTCGGCCGACAATTTAAGATTAGCGGCGTCGTTCCCGATATTATCGGTATGACCCTGAATCTGAATACAAATCAAAATATTTTCGTTGAGGAAATCGATCAACTCATCAAGCACAATCTTGGATTCTGTTGTCAGATCATAAGAATTGAATCCGAAATAAATATCGTTGATCCGGTATGATTTATTCAACTCGATCGGCTTGATCTCCATATTTACTTCCGACGGAACCTTGAATGTGCTATCGATCCGGGCAATATATTTCGATTCATATACGTAGCCTTCTTTCTTGACCGTCATGATATAGTCGCTGTTGAAGGGGGTCACGGCAACATACTTTCCCGTCATCGTGTCCAACGGGATCCGGGAAGTCTTTTTCGTGTCGATATTGGTCAGCTCAATCCTTGCCTTCACCGGTAGTGCGTCGGATTCAGACTTTACGGTTCCCTTAATGAACAAAACTTTTTCCGGGCGCGCTTCGTCATATAGGTCAAAGGAGTAAAGATCCCATCCCCCTTTCCCGCTGAATTTATTGGAAGCGAAAAATCCACGGGAACCATCGGTGCTTACGAAAAAACCGACTTCGTCATCGGGAGAATTTATCGGATATCCTATATTTTTAGGCTTGGACCAGGATCCGCTTTCGTCCAGGCGGGTATAAAAAATATCATAGCCGCCCAAACCGGTCCATCCGTCGGAAGAAAAATAAAGGGTCTTTCCATCGGGATGAAGGAAGGGGGATTTTTCGTTTGCAGTGGAGTTGATCAAAGGTCCCATATTTATAGGCGTTCCCCATTCCCCTGCCTCATTCCTGATGGAACGATATATGTCATACCCGCCATATCCGCCTATCCGGTCACTGATAAAATAAAGGGAGTTTCCGTCCGCGGAAATACTTGGTTGGGATTCCCATGAACCGGGAAGGTTGATCTTTCTGCTGACACTACGAATCGGAGTCCATTCGTCACTGATATATTCTGAGAAATAGATATCGCAATTCAGGTAATTTTTTACTTTATCAAACTTACAAACGGTATAGTAAAGGACATTGTTATCGGCGGTGAGGGTCGCGCCTCCTTCATTGTCATTGATGTTAAATGGTTCCGGCATCTCCTCTCCGAGGGTAAAAGCGCCATCGGAATTAAGCAGGCTGAACATGAACTTTTCCTTTGACCGCGGGATGGGCACCACCGAGTTCTTATCGCCCGGAATCTTCTTTTCCCGGGTGAAGAAAGCCATTTGATTGTCGGGAGAAAGGATAGGCAGGTATTCATTTTCCGGAGTGGAGATTCCTTCCACTACTTTCGGCTGAAAAGGAACCGGGTTCCGGATCATCTCCAGATAAAACACGGAATACCTGAGCAACTCCGTAGCCCTGTTGTAATCCGCGTCGGATTTGATTTTATCCACATCCTTCAGAAATTCGGTCATAAAGCGAACAACCGTATCAAATTTCTCATTTACATAATTGATTTCACCGAGATAATAGTATGCATACGGATCGTAACCCGGGCATCGCTTTATGGTTTCCATAAAGTATTTCTCGGCTTCCGTCAGATTTGCATTGGCTTTGAGATAGTTTATCAATCCCATGACATAGTAAGCATCCACGCATCCGGGCTCCTCTTTAAGTACATTCTTTAAGGTCAGGCCGGCCTGGAAGTAGTTCTTTTTTTTGAACATCCCGATTGCGTCGTCATACAGCTTTCCTGTCTTTTTGTTCAGGGTCACTTTACAGGAATCCTGTCCCTGTGAAGGCCATGAAAAATGGACCAGAATAATTAGCACAATCAGCGCGAACAAACGTTTACGTCGGCTCAGCATGGGAGATTTTTTTCAAAGATATAATGATTTACTTTATCTTTACACTTTTCTCAGCTACTTATGAATACCCTGTACAAATGCATCTTTTACAAATCAGTAAAGTTGATAATGGATATTCAAATTTAATCCTAAATGATAAAATTATCAGATCATGAAGTCAAACATACTTTTTTCGGGACTCTTTTTTCTGTTGTTTGCTCAGTGCTATCATAGTCAGGCTCAGACAACCTTAATCCCAAATGGTGATTTTGAAAATTGGATTACGCATTCCGGTTATTCGGATCCTCAGTATTGGGATACACCGAACGAAGAATTGATGAGTATTCCGATTTATGGTCAACCGGTCGTTTCCAAAAGCACCAGTTCCCATACCGGTAGTTACTCGGCTAAATTGGAGACAAAAACCCTTAATATTCCGTTATATCCCACCACGGTACCGGGAGTAATTACCCTGGGAAAGTTAGTCATCGATATTTATTCGCAAACATACACTATTACCGGAGGAGTTCCGATTGATGACCAACCTACTCATCTGAAAGGTTTTTTTAAATTCTTGCCACAAGGAGGGGATAGTTGCGTCATCGGTATTGCGTTGTTCAAGACAACTCAGGGAATTTCGGACACCATTGCACTTGGGTATTTTTCAAGTAAAACAGAAGTTCCCGACTGGACCCCTTTTTATGCTTGGATCAAGTATGACACGCTGACCGATCCCGATACCATGAATATCCTTGCAATTTCGACTGCTCAGTACATTATGACAGCCGGAACCGTATTATATTTAGATGACCTCAGTCTGGATTACACCGTTGGACAGATCGAAAATACCGGGGAAATCGATATTTCCGTTTATCAGGATAAAGAAACTATGCGGTTACTGGTTTTTCCATCGGCGAGTGAATCAACTTCAGTTTCCGTAATATTGCGGAATATGATGGGGCTGGTCGTCTTTTCAACCAGAAGCAATTATTCCGGGCAGGAGAGGGTGATCGTTCCTTACGATAACCTGAGGAGCGGGATCTATATTTTACAAGTGAATCAGGGTCATAAAAAATATTGTCAGAAGTTTTTCTTAAATCCGTGATCATGGTTAAAAGAAGCGTTAAAGTCGGGCTGATACAGTTTTCCTGCGGTTTTGAAAAAAACAAGAATCTGGAGAAAGCTGAGAAGATGATCCGTGAAGCTGCCAAACAGGGAGCTCAAATTGTTTGTTTACAGGAGTTGTTTGCTTACATTTATTTTTGCCGGGAAGAAAACTATGATTACTTCAAACTTGCAGAGCCGATCCCGGGTCCTTTAACAGAATTTTTTCAGGGACTTTCCAAAGAACTCGACCTGGTCATTATCGCGTCCCTGTTTGAAAAGCGGGCGGAGGGTGTTTATCATAACAGCGTGGCAGTGGTCGACGCCGATGGCAGCTATCTGGGGAAATACCGCAAACAACATATCCCCGATGATCCCGGCTATTATGAGAAATTCTATTTTACTCCAGGGGAGTCCGGTTACAAAGTTTTTAAGACCAAATATGCCACTATCGGAACCCTTATATGCTGGGATCAGTGGTATCCCGAAGCCGCAAGGATAACCAGTTTGCTGGGAGCCGAGATCCTCTTTTATCCCACTGCAATTGGTTGGGCAACCACTCAACCGGAAAGTCTCAACCGGGATCAGTACCAGGCCTGGCAAATAATCCAGCGTTCTCATGCCATCGCCAACGGAGTGTTCGTCGTTTCGGTAAACAGGACCGGGATAGAGGGGGATATGAACTTTTGGGGAGGATCTTTTATCTCCGGCCCCTTTGGAGAATTAACCTTCGAAGCCCCGCATGACCAGGAGATGATCCATGTTCACAAACTTGACCTCGGACAGATTGATCAGATCAGGGTGCACTGGCCATTCTTGCGCGACCGGCGCATCGACAGCTATAGCCCCATCCTGAACCGTTATCTTGATAAAAATACCTGATATCAGTTCCCATAATGCAATGACCAGGTAACTTTTATTACATGGAAAGAGCCGATATGAAAACTATTCCTGATCTTACGCCAAAAGAATCGGGATATCGCTTCCCCGCCGAATGGGAACGACATAAAGCCACCTGGCTCAGTTATCCTCATAGCGACTCTTATTCCTGGCCGGGGACATTGCCCAGGATTTTTCCTTACTATAATAATTTCATCAGGGAACTTTCGAAGGGAGAGCAGGTTTGTATCAATGTCAGGGATGAAGACCTCCGGAAAAAAACAACCCTCGATCTCACTGCAATTGGCGTCGATCCATCACGGCTAACCCTGTTGATCCATCCCACCAACGATGCCTGGTGCCGGGATCATGGTCCTGCATTCCTGATCAACCCGGCCGCAAAAGATCCCAGGATCATAGTCAGTTGGAAATACAATGCCTGGGGGGAGAAATATGCTCATGATCTCGATGAACAGATCCCGCGGTTGATCGGAAGCTATCTTAATATCCCGGTATTTTACCCGGGAATCGTAATGGAAGGAGGCGCGGTAGAGTTTAACGGAAAGGGAACGCTGCTCACCACTACACAATGTCTTTTAAATAACAACAGGAATCCCGGGCTCTCTCAGCATGAGATTGAAGATTACCTGCGGAATTACTATGGCATTGAGCAAGTCTTATGGCTGGATGAAGGGATTGAAGGAGACGACACCAATGGTCATATCGATGATATCACGCGGTTTTTCAAAGAGGACGGAGTCATTACCATGATAGAGGCAAACCGTTCCGATGCCAATCACGCCATTCTTCTGGAGAACCTGAAAAAGCTCAAGTCGTTTCGATTAAACAGCGGGAAACAGTTGGATATTGCCGAGGTTCCCATGCCCGTACCGGTTATCTATGAAGGGCAGCGCCTGCCGGCCTCCTATGCCAATTTTTATATTTCCAACCATGCCGTTATTGTACCCAATTTCCGCTGCAAGCAGGATGACACGGCCATGCGGATATTAGAGGAATGTTTCCCTGATCGACGGGTTATAGGTATTGATTCAATAGAGATCATCTGGGGACTGGGATCCTTTCATTGTCTTTCGCAACAGGAACCGGAGATCATGGTTTAGATCTCCCTCCCAATCCTCCCCCAATCGGGGATAGCCCCCACCAAGTCTCCCCCGAACGGGGAGGGGAGTAGTTCGGTTTTTGCGATTCCTTATCAACAGGTAAAAAATGTTAATCATATGTTAAATATTACAATAATTTGAAACAATTTAAAAACGTGGGCGTCTATTCCCTATATATTTTTAATGGAGGGATTAACCATGAAAACACAAACCTTAAAGAAAATTGTTTTTATTGTAATTACGCTTGTCATCCTGGCAGGGCAATCCTTAGCCGGGGAAATTTCTAAAGAAACTGCAAGCAAGATACGGGAAACCATTCAAACCCAGGTTAAACATCCCGGTTATTCCACAGTAATGGAAAATATCTGCTGTGCGGATATAATCTTCACGATAACCGAGAACGGAAAATTGATTGTAAAAAGAATTATTACAGACAATGAAGCCCTTTCCGGATATCTGATTAAAAAGCTTTCTCATATCCGGTTTGACAAAACCGACAACCTGATGAAACGGGATTTCCGGATCAAACTTTCTTTCCGCCTTATATAAGGCGAAGTGAAATAAAAATATTTTTTATCAGGAAAGGCATTATTTAAACCGATTCCTGGTGGGACAGGAATGTCAATTTGTTTTGATTCTATATCTCATTTCCAATGGTAAAAGCTTTTCCAATCATTTTACCTACTCTATAATATGCAAAACCAGAATGTACATAAAAAAACGGTTTTACTATTTCAACATCGGGCTTTCCTCCTTCTCCTATAAAACCATCTTCAACTTTAACATCCATAATTTCACCGATAAATTGAGTGTGTAATCCCAGATCATGCATGCGCAAACCCCCGGTAGGATTTGGAAAGAGTGAGATCATGCCATTCAAGACGCCTGAGTTAGCGATGTTTTTCTTAATGAGCGAATCCTGTTGCAATGAATCGGCGGTGTCGGGGATAGCGATCTTAGTAATATCAATCCACCGAAGCACTCGGTTGCCGTTGAGATCATAAGAAAATTTCACAGTGGTCAGATCCGGGTTCTGGGCAAATCCGGAAATAAGAATGATATGATAAAATATTAATATTAAGATAAGTTTTATATGTTTCATATTAATGATATTATAAAAATATTAAGTTAAGGTTTTTCTTTTATCCGACACTGTAAACTATTTGAGAACAAACATACTCTATTTATTTTTGTTCCTTCAATCCACTTTCCTTTAAAAATGCAGTTTACACGACCATATATCTCACCGGAAAAAGTAGCTGCTACTTTGAATTTCAATGAAATTTTTTCAAATGGTAAAATTCTCAGTAAAGTATCTTTTAAGGATTCATTAAGAGCAAAATAAATTGGGTCTCCTGAAGTTATTCCTGCACCTATTAGTTGTCCTTCTTCATTCTCAAAAAACACATCTTTCAGTAAATATACTTGGCTTAAAGTACTTATTAAGAATATCTTACTGCATCGATTGAAGATATCTACGGAAATTAGAATGGTATCTTTTAGTAAATATGCTTCTTTATCAAAACTAGCGATAACTTTAAACGATTTGTAATTAGGCACACAAGTATCTGATATAGATTGCTTTGTGTTTAGATTCTCGTTTTGATCATTTTCGATTTTTGGGCAAAATAAAGTGCCACAAAAAGCTAAAATTAAAAAAATAAAAAATGTCTTCATTTTTTTCTTTTAAAAACGTCTTGGTATTTTATAAATAAAATCATACCATTTTTCATGATAAATTAATTGGTCTTTGGCTGTATCGAATATTAACTTTCTTTGTAAAAATACAGGATAATTTTTGCTGTTGATAAACTTATCAGAGAAATCCAATGTATATGTATTAATATTTGATTTGAAATTAAAACCACTATTTTGATAAGTTCCCCGCTGAGCGGCATTTGCAAATGCCGCTCAGCTAAGGGTTATCTAACCGGTTACTTTTCTGAGATTATAGTTATATATTGAGAGGTAAATAAAGTATAAGCAAAATTGTCGCTTTGATTATTTTCTCTTCCGGAAAAAAGGGAAAGATTCAAAATAATATTATAATTGATAATGAGCTTTGTGTTCATTTAATTGTTTGAATTCAGCAATCTGTAAGTACTCTAATGCGGTATCTTTTTAAATATTATATCATTTTCAATTGTCGGCATGGATACATTTCTGAGGGAATTTTCATTCTCATAGATTATATAGAAAAATACTTTAAGCGAGGTGTCACATAATCTGATAACATTTGAGGAATTTGTCCAGGTACCCGATAATAAAGGTATTCGCAGGTTAGTTAATACATAACAATAGAATGTGAATCGATTATTTTCATAAAATTCAATATGTGACTTTGATAATTCTTCCTGAAACTTTCCATTAATTTTTAAAATGAGATTGTCAGATGTTGATTCCAATTGCATTTTTGATGGTGGTTTTTCAAAATAATCACAAATATTTCCATAATAATTCATTTCCTTAAAAGACATATTTTTCAAAAAACGAAAACCTTCATCAACTTTCAGTATGTCCTTCTGTTTATGAAGAATTATTTTAAAATTGTTTCTATTGTCGGTTAATATTACTGTGTACTCATTATAAGTATAAGATCCAAAGGAAAGTAATCCAATTTGAGTATTATCATCACCAAAGTCTTCCTCAAAATACATGCAATACGAACTAGCGTCTGGAAAATTCAAAAATAGACCATATAGCTTATTTTTATATTCATCCAATTGATAGTGGTCTGCCAAATTAACCTGACAAAACATATTCATCGAAGAGAACCAAAAAATAATAGTAATAATTCCTTTTTTACTAATCATATTATCCATCTATCTTCCGTTAATTATTGAATAGAAAGAAGAAACTTTTGGAATTTCATAAGACGTATTAACCCCCGCTGAGCGGCATTGCAAATGCGGCTCAGCTAAGGTTTTAAATGCTCGCTAAGGGTTATAATTAATTTCTAATATATTCGAATAAGCTGGGCCAATCAGTAATCGTTTCCGGTTTTTATAATATGATTCAGGCATGTAATACATAGCTTGAATATAACATTTCCCATAAGATTGATTTTTACTATGTATTTAGCTATCAAGTTGCTTCCAACTCTTTGTTACAATCTCTCGATGAAGGTACTTAAAATCAAGCTGGTATTTATAAGTAACTTCCTGTCTGTTTTCAAGATGACGCAATTTTGGCAGGAACGGACGACCATGGGGTTCATTCGTCCTCGTTTGACGAACAGTATCGTTTTCATAATATACATTTAAAACAATCCCCGGAAACCGATAAATTGAAACCGACATTTTATTCTCTATTAAATATGAAATACTCCCATTGTTTTTAATGGTGACAGAGATATTTGCCTTCCGTATATTCGTATCCACATTCATTGTATCAGTGGCTAATAATATTTCAATGCCATCTGGATTATGAAATGAATGTGCAATGGTATCGGGGAAATACACTCTCGTTCCACGATTAGACTTGGTTTGAGAATAGGTATTCGATATTGACAGAAACATCAGGATAATGAAGTAAGACTTCCTCATAATATTAAAATATGGTATTCAAGATTATTAATAAATAGTAGGTACGTGGTTTTAAAGAATAAATGCATTTAAAGAATGATATGTTTGTTAATTCAAAATTATTATTAAAATTCCAATAAATACTACATTTCGATCTGTAACTTGCGAGTTGAATCAACTTCATGCCGGTATCTCTCAAACGTTTTGATCCCGAATTTCTTTATATATGCATTTTGCATATATTTATTAAATGTCATAATTCCCCAATAGTTAATTGGTTTAATTTCCAGGCGATTATTGACATCGATAACTTGAATACCATATTTATTCCCAATTTTTTGTTCTATATCAAAAGTGCCGGGGCGATAATTGATACATACCTTGATATATTGACATTTATTAATTGCTATTCTTGCAGAGATATAGTTATATTTTGAAAAAAATCCAAACATGGCAAGAAGTATAGCAATCAATACGGCAGTCAAGATTAAAATGATTGTTCTCATATATGATTGAAATAAATTAATGATTATTAAATTTCAGATAGTATGTAAAACTATTTTGGGAAATAATCATGTTTTACCAGCAACTTGATTGATGCTGAATGATTTTCTGTCTTTAGTATGCATATATAGCAACCTTCGGGAAGTTTGGCAGTATTTAATTTAACTTCATTCAATCCACTTGAATATTGTGATTCGGGGTGTGCTTGAATGGATTGTCCTAAAATAGTGTACAATGAAATGGTCGCTTGCGTCTTTTCAGTTAACTCAAAACGAACAGAGGCTGATTCATCACAGGGATTGGGAAATGACCTCAGGAGTCTGATAGTCTGGCGAAGATTATGTTCCGTTATCCCTGTGTATGTGCTATAAGGTGCATCGAATAAAGAAATCCCATGACCTCCGGGGCCTTCTTTTGTCCAGATGTTGATACCATCCTGCTTGAAATAATTCAGCTCGACCCGTGGCCAGGGCTTCAAAATATTGGGTTCATCATTATAACCTGTTGATTCTATTTCCCATGAATTAGGATTTGTAAGATTTACATTATTTGACAGAAAGGGCAATTTCTTGCCCGTCGAGTCAAAATAGGTGACCATGAAAGAAGAGGTAAATGGGTTAAAGCAGATATCGGGCTGAATCTCGTTATTTGATGATCCCGAAAGGGAGAATTCCCTGAAATAATTTGATGATGTGGGCTGGATATTATATACACCCTGAATTTTGAACGCGTTGGAGTCCGTACGAAGTTTTTCGAAAAGGATCACTTCGGTCATATCCAGGCTGTCATTGTCATATTGACCTGACTGGCAGGAAATGGCGGGATTCCGGACTTTATTTATGAGCGACGGGTATAAACTGTCTATGCATATTGGTTTAGTAAACGGACTATTAAAGTCCGGTTCCGTATGAGCCGTATATATATGGCCGGTTGTGACATTCGGATAATCTTTCTCTTCCCATGCGGCGAAATATCTTCCTTCAGGCTTCGAGGCAGATCTTCCATAGGCAAGAGCAACTTTCTCTATCTTCCGGCCGGAATAGGTGATAACCCGTCTGTTATTAAATGTCTGTCCTCCGTCGCCGGAATAACGGAAAATCAGAGAATCTTTATGAATTATCCGGTCGGTCTTTGAATAAAGAATCCCTACACTGAAAGGGTCAGCATTGCTTGCCGGGAAGTTTTGGTCAGAAGCAATTGCAATGTCTTTGTACCAGCCTACACCATCGCCAAAAAGATAAGAATCAGGACCAAAAGGTTCAGCGATTAAGCGTGTAGCAAAAATGGAACCAATTTCCATTGGGTCCAGAGTATCCATGTCTGCTCTTACCAAGAAAAGTCTCAATTCAGATAATGTGTTTCCACATACAAGAATATCCCATCTGTTAAATAAGTAGTTACGCATTTGACTGTTGCCTTCAGCCAATACTTCCCAAGTCATTCCATTATCAATAGATCTAATAATTGCAGTGTAATACCAATCTCCATTAAGAAATGAATAAATACCATAGAGCCATCCATTGAATGCAGAACAAACTGAAATGTTCCTTTGATCACGATCCGGCTGATCATGGATGATGATATCCTTCCCGAACATAGGAACACTGAAGGATTTCAGTGGTATTGCCGGGGGATCGTTGTCATAATGCTGAGCGGATAAAGAGGTCGAAAGGAAAATTGTAATAACAAATCCGAAAATGATCACTGATTTTTTCATATAAGAGAATTTATTTGATAAGAACCACTGCAATAATAAAAAAATAAATAATATAATTGTTAAGTTTTTCATACTATTTTCCTCCAATTTTGTCCGATTTTCGGAAAAAACATCAGATATTTAAAAGAGGAAGTTGATTGGTTGACGCTTTGAAAACCAGTTCGCAAATTGTTGGGAAGGCTTCATGATTGAACTTATCTAACCCCCATTTAAAAGTGATTGGACCGGGTGGTGACTGTGATGCATTGTTAACAGTGGGGGGGGCTGATCAAACAACACCCTGTTGCTCCCGGCCCGAATGATAAAATCTGTCTTTTTATCCGGTATCCGCTCCCACAGTTAATAAATATCGCCTTCCCGGTCTGAAAGAATGGTGATATGGTTGGCTGATTATAACAAGGTCTTTGATTGTTCAGCCGTTTCAAGCCGTCGTCAAAAAGATTGGAGGCTGGAGGTTAATATCCCGGGGTTTACGAAAAAGAGAAAAAGTGAAAAAACATAGATCAACCTTTACAACGCATCAAATGATCGGCAATGACGAGGGCTGCCATGGATTCGACGATCGGGAGGGCGCGTGGAACTATGCAAACATCGTGGCGGCCTCTTCCGGGAACGGTTTTTGTTTTACCGGTATTATCCACCATCTGCTGATCCATCATCAGGCTTGAAACCGGTTTAAATGCAACCCGGAAACAGATATCCTGACCGGTCGAAATGCCGCCGAGGATGCCTCCGGCATGGTTGGTCTGAAATCCGATTTCTTTTTTTCCTGGAATGAACAGGTCATTGTGTTCGGATCCTTTCATCGAGGCGCCCTGAAAGCCGGACCCGTATTCAAATCCTTTGACTGCGTTAATACTTAACATGGCTTTGGCCAGATCGGCCTGCAGTTTGTCAAATACCGGTTCTCCGAGACCGGCGGGAACGCCGGTTATCGTACAGGAAATTATTCCGCCCGTGGTATCGCCCCGGTCTTTCAATTCCCTGAGGTAACAATCGGCAGCATCCTGCTCCTCCGGAATCAGGAACTTGCCGATCTGAACAACTTTTGCAATCAGAATGATCCCTTTTTCCTTTAAAAATATTTTAGCGAAAGCGCCGCCGCAAACACGTGCCAGTGTCTCCCGTGCTGAAGAACGTCCTCCTCCCCGGTAGTCGCGGATCCCATATTTCATCTGGTAGGTAAAATCGGCATGCGATGGCCTGAAGAAATCCTTCAAATGGTTATAATCTTCCGGACGGGTATCTTCATTATAAATCAGGAAGGCAACCGGAGCCCCGGTGCTTTTTCCTTCGAAAATCCCGGAGAGGATCACAACCCGGTCTTCCTCTTTTCTGGATGAGGATACAAGATCCTTCCCGGGGCGTCGCCGGTCAAGTTCCGACTGGATAAATTCAAGATCGATTTTGATATTCGACGGGAATCCGTCAAGCACTCCGCCTACCGCAACACCATGCGATTCCCCGAAGGTTGTCAGCACCAGTTGTTTTCCGATAGAATTTCCCGACATTTCTTCATCTGTTTATACCCTGCACACATACCCACACCAAGCATCCAGCATCGTTCGCGCAGCGAATCTTCATCCGGTATCCAGCAATCACGTAAGCTGTTGCCGGAGTATCTTCATTTTCGCCTCCATGACCTTGAGCTCATTTTTGGTTTTGTCGATCTTCTTTTCGAATTCTTCCTTCAGAATAGCAGCATTTTTCGATTTCGCAAGAAACCCGATATTATTTTCCCAGAGGTTTATATCTTCGCGGAGTTTGGAGATCTTTCCGGTAAGGAATTCCTTTTCACGGGTAATAACCCTCCGGGCTTGTGGATCATTCTTGATATTTTCGATCTTGCTCTGGTAGGTGAGTGTGCTGATTTCGATTTCGCTGATCTTAAGGCGGTCGAGGTGCTCGTTGACGATGGCCCGGTACTCATTCTGAAGACGGTCCTTATCTTTCATCGGGACATGTCCGATTTCCGTCCATTCACGCTGAAAGTTTTTGAGTGCGTCGAGATTGAGGTTTTTATCTTCACTAAAGGAAAACTCTTTGAGCCGTTTGAGCAAGTCCAGCTTTTTGTTAAGGTTTTCCTCTTCGTGCTGCTGAATGTTGGAGAAATAAGATGATTTGGCATTGAAAAACTCATCACAGGCAGACCGAAACCGTTTCCATATCTTGTCGGAATTTTTCTTCGGAACCGGTCCGATCTTTTTCCACTCACTCTGGATATGGATCAATTCATTGGTCGTTTTTTTCCAGTCCGTGCTGTTCTTTAAAGATTCCGCCTGAAGACAAAGCTCTACTTTCAGGTTGTAGTTTTGAAACTGCTGTTCTTTGAGTTTGTCAAAAAATTCTTTCTTATTGGTGAAAAAAGCATCCAGACTACTTTTAAATTTAATCCAGATCTCGTTATTGTATTTTTGAGGAACCGGCCCGATACTTTTCCAGATAGTAAGGAGTTCATTTATTTTGTTGGTATTTTCCTGCCATTCCTTGATGGTTTCATTTTTCAGTACCAGGACTTCCGAAGCCTGCTCACATAGCGCTGTCTTGGTCTCCAGGTTCTTCTGCTGATCCTTTTCGATGAGGGTATAGTGTTCGCGCCTCCGTTCATTTATCTTATCGGTAGTATTCTTGAACCGTTCCCAGATCTCATCTTTTTTGTCAGCCGGAACAGGCCCGATTTCTTTCCATTCTTCATGATATTTCTGGAGTTTTTTAAATGACTTGATGACAGAGGTCTCAAGAAGGAGTTCCTCGGTGCGTTCGCACAGCGCCATTTTTGACTCCAGGTTTTTCTTCAGGTCGAGATCTTTGAGTTCCTTATTCAACTTGACCTTTTCAAAGAACTTTTCGACCAGGAAATGATAATTCTGCCAGAGATTATTGATTTCTGTCCTGGGCACCATTCCGATCTCCTTCCAACGATCCTGGAGGTTCTTGAATTCATCATAGGTCTTCTTCAGGGTTTCTTCGGAATTAATCAGGTTTTTCAGATCTTCAAGGATCTGGGATTTCTTTTTAAGGTTTTCCAGTTTTATCTTTTCCTGTTCCTCTGTATAACGGGCTTTATTGGCTTTGTAGATGTTGAATATTTCATTGAACTTGATGTCCAGTTCATCTTCATGGATGGCTTCAAGTTCTTCTTTCGCCCCCCCTTCCTCCATGATACGTTCATATTTCCGGAGGTTTTCTTCTTTTTTCTTCTTCAGATAAGCGACCTTAATGAGGGCAATCCGAGTCTTGACCGCGTTGATATCGGTATCATGAACGGATTTTTCAAGCTGACTGATCAGTTCGGGGCGGGTAAAACTGTTGAAATCTTCGGAAGATTCAGGCGACAGAGGAATAATTGTCTCTTCAGTGATCTCATCCGGATGCTCTTCCGGGTGTTCCTCTTTCAATTCGGTCAGTTCCTGATTTAATTTTGGCAAAACCAGGGTTTCTTTTTCTTTGATCTGACCAAGGTCAGTTGGCAGCCCGGTTTTGTTAATTTCTTCTGTTACATTGACAGGTTGAGCATTCTCCTCCTGCGCAGGAATATTCTCCTGTTCAGGATTCTGATAGGTGTTCTCTTTGGTTTCCATTGATTTTTAAAATCATCGTTACAAAACATGAATAGAATCCGACAAATGCCGGTTTGCTGGTTTAAAAGGGTAGCAAAAATACTAATATTTTTCACATCTCAATTTTTCCCGGGAATGGCAGGCTTTTTTATCATTATTTATAAGTTGAAATCCATCGAAGGATCACTTAAGGCATGGCCCGGCGGTTAAAGATCAAGTAACCGAAATTGAAATTAACAGTGAATGGTTCGCGTTCCTTATCATAATAGTTGACGCCAAAGCTGATGGGGCCCAGCGGGCTATTATAGACAATGGAAGTAGATGCCATATAAGAACGGTCATGGAATTTTAAACCATTATAGGCAGTCTGGTTATCAGGGTTTTCCATGATTTCCTGATAGGGTTGAAAGATATACCCTTCCAATCTATAGTCAATTTTTTTATAGATCCGTAAAACCATTTTTAATCCGAGACCTGCATAATTGTTCGCCCGGAAAGTCGGAAGGAACATGGTCTGGCTTTCAGGTACAGGCTGGAAAGCGGGGGCATAAAGCAAACTGGAGGTGTAGTTGGAAAACAACGGCTGGTTCGAAATGGTTCCCTCGGCGTACAACCCGAATTTGAAAGGCCCCAGGCTCTGAAAATAATTGTCGTAAATCAACCTCAACCTGAACCAGTTATGGTATTGTGTAACCAGCTCTTTGTTTGCCGATGTTGAACCCGGGATCACATCCTCGCGTCCGTTTACATATGAAAAAACCATTTTAAATCTTACCCCTGCGTTGGCAAATTGTTTTCGATTCAGGCCGTTAAGTTCAAAACTCAATGCGGGAGCGAAAAAGCCGAAGCTGGTCTGATCGGCCGTATCGGTGCGGGTAAAAGTATTGGAAGCATAATACCGGGAGTTGGCATTGGCATAAGTTACATCCAGCATAAAATTTCCTTTGTTCGTGATCGGTATTCCTCCCCGGATGTTGGCATAATATTCTCTGTCGAGGATATAACTCGGAGTTTTATCGTCAAAAAAGAAAACGACATTATTGAAATAGTTGAAATCATTGTAAGTATAATTGGCTTCGACAAAGCAGGGGAGTCTGGAATTGAAATCGATCCTTGCTCCGATCTTTGCTCCGATATAGAACCTGCCCACGTATCCGTTAATTAAAAAACGCAGCGCCTTGGTCCATAGATATTTATAAGTCAGTTCGAGAAATGCCATATTTGTAGCGCCAAGCGAGAAGTTCCCTCCAAAACGGATTCCGAAATTATCAGCCTTCTGGATATCGAGGAACAGGTCATAATAGCCGCTCCCGGGATTGTACTTTGCGACCGGAAATATTTTTTTAATCATCCCTTCATTCAGAAAACGGAAGTACTCTTTTCTTAATTCCTGCTCTGTGATGGTTGACGCCCCATGTTTCAAAAGTTTAATTACATATTTTTCCTGGGATTTGGTAAGACCCGTAGTATGAATAGAATCAAAAACGAGAAGGGGAATTTTCTTTTTAAACAGATCTCTTCTTTGTTTCAGCGTTTCAAGCGTAAGTGTGTCGCGTACAAGTTTCCTGATCTCGCCAACTTTCCGGGTTGTGGCGAGATACCCGCTGTCGGCAAGGACTTTTGTAAGGGAAAAGTCAAGAAGCTTGACTGTCGGGATCTTTGGAACAATCATAACCGATCTCGGGAAAAGGATTGTGTCGTTTTGTCTCTCCATCAACATCGTCAAAACCTGGGAGATAATATCGTCGGGATCGGGATTGCTATAACGTTCTGCAACACGACTCCCGATGATAACATCCGGATGAAATTCCTTGATAGCGACATCGGTTGGGAAGTTGTTGTACATCCCGCCGTCGAACACTATTTTTTTGTTGAGGATTATCGGGTTAAAGAAAATCGGGATGCTCATAGAACCCCTCACGGAGGAACTCAGATCCCCCTGGCGCAGGATCACTGCTTCCGTGGAATCAATATCGGAGACTACACACCGGAAGGGAATCATCAGGCTATCGAAATTAGATTTAGCGATCGCATTTGCGGGTGACAACAACCTCATCAAATGATAATCGATGTCGTAAGGAGAGACCAGGTTGGTGGGAAGAATTGAGGAGAATTTCTTCTTGAAATTGATGTTCAGGTTGATCCATGAGGCGTCCGGATCTTCTTTCCAGTAATAGTAAATGCATTGGTCGTCGAGATTTCCTGAAGCCCAACGCTGAAACTCTTCTGAACCGAGAAATTTTTCCATCTCGTCGGGGGAGTATCCGATGGCATATAATACTCCAATGATTGCGCCGATGGAAGTTCCTACAATATAATTAATCGGGATCTGGTTTTCCTCCAATGCCCGGATCACTCCGATATGCGCTCCGCCTTTCGATCCTCCGCCACTTAATACCAAAGCGACCCGCTGACCGGAAACCATACCGGGAAGGAAGATCAGTGTAAATAAAATCAAGAATAGAAAGGTCTTTTTCATCACGTTAATGAAGGGAAAAAACGATTCAAACTTAATGAAAAGCATTGAAATCTGCATGAATAATTAAAAGAATTATAATCGAAACCGGGAACCCGCTAAAACACATAGCCAAGGCTTAAGGTTAACGGAATTTTCATCGCGCCATTTCCCGGAAATAAGTTCCCATTGGAATAAGGTCCGACTTTTATTTCTATATTCCTATTCCTTTTATCTCCATAAAATATTCCAATTCCCATGGTATCCCTGAAAGTAAAATGTCCGCCCGTATCATTATAACCGGGAATATATTAAGAAAAAAGGCAGTACCTGCGATCGGATAAAAGAAATAAATATCAAGCGGTTAAGAGGGACCGGATAAATTAAATCGCTGCCAGGGCCTGGTCCAGGTCGGCAATAATGTCCTCCACTTCTTCAATTCCAACAGAAAGCCGGACCAGTTCATCGGTGATGCCTCCTTGTTTTTTTGCTTCCGCTGAGAGTTTTGAGTGGGTCATGGAAGCGGGATGCTGGATCAGGGTTTCGATTCCCCCCAATGAAACCGCGAGCACACAGAATCTGACCGAGTTCATCATTCTACGTCCGCCTTCAAGTCCGCCTTTAGTCCCAAAACTTATCATCGCTCCCGGTCCGCGCATCAGTTTTTTCCCAAGTTCGTAATGAGGGTGGGATTTCAATCCGGGATATAACACCCATTCCACCTTGGGATGGGCTTCCAGAAATCGGGCAACTTTCATGGCATTTGCCTGGGCTCTGTCAATACGCAAAGCCAGTGTCTTGAGTCCCCGACGCGTAAGGAAAGCCTGGTGCGGATCCATGTTGCAACCCAGGTTTACCATCATCGTCCGAAGCTTTTTATAATCTTCTTCCCTCTTTGCGACGATCATTCCGCCAACTATATCGGCATGACCATTGATGAATTTTGTCAGCGAATGAAGGACGATATCGGCACCCATATCCAATGGATTCTGAAGATAAGGGCTGCAAAAGGTGTTATCAACGCAAACTGGAATATTATTTTTACGGGCGATCTCGCAAATTGCCGGAATATTGGAAATACCAATTGTGGGATTTGCAGGAGATTCAAGGTAAATGAGACCCGTATTCGGGCGGATAGCCTTTTTTACCTGTTCCAGGTCGGTCGTGTCAATATAGGTCGATTCGACTCCGAACCGGGCATAGGTTGCTTCCATGACCCCCCGGGCGGGACCGTAAACTGCGTTGTGGCTTACGAGGTGTTTCCCTTTTCCAAGATATACCATATAAACCGCATTAATGGCAGCCATACCGGAAGAGGTTCCTATTCCGTCATAACCATGTTCCAGTTTGGCAATGGTCTTTTCCAATTCCATGGTTGTGGGATTACCAATACGAGTATAAATATAGCCTTCGCTTTCGCCGGAGAAACGACGGGCTCCCTGTTCAGCGCTGTCAAAGGCAAAGGTGGAAGTCTGATAAATTGGCATGATCACACTCCCGTGCGGATCATCAAATCCAATCCCATGTACAAGATCGGAATTAAAACCGGACTGTTTTTTTTTCATAAAAGACGATATGTTTTTGGATTTCAATAGGTATGCATCAGTTCTGGAATATTGTCGCGAGTGAATCGATACGACTGAATAATATATGACCGGCGCAAAGTTACGAATTTTTCTGTTCATCGAGAAATTTGCCGGGGAAGTCGAAAAACTACCCGGTCATGTGTTTTTATGAATAAATTTGCCATTTATAAAATCTTTAACTGATGAAATCTCCAATCAACAACCGTTTACAGAAAAATCGATATTCCATTTAACTATTAAAAATCTAAATTATTAACCCATGAAACGACTTCTGTTATTATTTTTTACAATGCTATCTCTTGGTGGTCTTTTCGCCCAGGACGAAGCAAGGTTGTTACGGTTCCCTGCGATTAACGGAAACCAGATCGTGTTTACCTATGCCGGTGATCTCTATACGGTTGATAAAGCCGGAGGTTTGGCGAGTAAACTCACCAATGATGAGAGCGGATATGAAATGTTTGCCCGCTTTTCTCCGGATGGGAAACACATTGCCTTTACGGGACAATATGACGGTAATACCGAAGTATATCTGATTCCATCGGAGGGGGGGATTCCAAAACGACTAACCTATACTGCCACGCTTGGCCGAGACGATATTGCCGACCGGATGGGACCCAACAACATAGTTATGACCTGGAGAGATAATGAGAATATTGTTTTTCGCTCCCGCAAACAAACTTTCAATGACTTTAAGGGCCAGCTTTTTCTGGCCAATGTCAATGGCGGATTACCCGAGGAATTGCCGCTTCCCTCTGGCGGTTTCTGCAGCTATTCGCCCGATAAATCAAAACTTGCCTATAACCGTGTTTTCCGCGAATTCCGGACCTGGAAACATTACAAGGGAGGGATGGCCGATGATATCCGGATTTATGATTTTAAAACCAAACAAACGGAGAATATCACCGATAACCAAAGCCAGGATATCTTCCCGATGTGGAGCGGTGATAAGATCTTTTTTGTTTCCGAGCGGGAACGACCGGTCAATCTTTATTGCTATGACCTGAATACCAGGGAGACCAAAAAGGTGACCGATTTTAAGGAGTTCGATATTAAATTTCCATCCATGGGAGGGAATTCCATCGTTTTTGAAAACGGAGGTTTTATCTATCTCTTTGATATTGCCACGCAGAAATCACAGAAAGTGACAATCCGTATTGCCAATGATTTCATCACAGGACGCGACCTTTTAAAAGATGCCAGCAAGTTTATCAACAGTTTTTCTTTGGCCCCTGATGGAAAACGCGTTGCATTTGATGCCCGGGGATCTATCTGGAGTGTCCCCGCAAAAACCGGTATTACCAAGAGACTAACCCAAGACTCCGGGGTTCATGACCGGGATGTGGCCTGGTCTCCCGACGGACAATACATTGCTTTCATATCCGACCGGACCGGAGAAGACGAAATATGGCTGGTGAAGCAAGATGGATCTTCCGAACCGGTTCAGATCACAAAAAACGGAGATACCTATAAGTATTCCGTGATCTGGTCACCGGATAGCAAAAAGCTGCTTTGGTCCGATAAGCTGCTCCGATTATACTATGTGGATATTGATTCTAAGGCGATTACGCTGGCCGATCAGGCAAAAAGTTGGGAATTCCGTGAGTACGCCTGGTCGCCGGACAGTAAATGGATCACCTATATTTTTCCGGAAAGAAGATCGGTTTCCAAATTATTTATATATGAGCTGGCTTCAAAGAATAAATATCCGGTGACCGATGGGTGGTACGATGCATCAAGTCCTGCGTTCAGCAGTGACGGGAAATATCTCTTTTTCGCCTCCAACCGTGATTTTAATCCGACATACAGCTGGACGGAATGGAATCACGCATATACCGATATGAGCAGGGTCTATTTTGTAACCCTTGCCAAAGACACTCCGAATCCATTTGCCCCGGAGAATGATGAAGTAAGCGTCAAAAAAGAAGAAAAGCCTGCTACTGACGGGAAGGTTGAATCTAAAGATGTAAAGAAAGATGGAAAGGAAGAGGGCGATGTCAAGAAAGATATTTCCGTAAAAGTTGATGCAGATGGCATTATTGGACGCATTCTGGCATTACCAATCGAAGCTTCCAATTACTGGGGTATCAGCGCAGTGGGCGATAATGTTTACTATGTAAAAGGCGGGCGCAACGATAAGCCATGTTTAATGACATTTAACCTGAAGGATAAAAAAGAGACAAACCTTGGCGAATATGGCACTTATGAGATATCGGCCGACACAAAAAAGATGTTGGTTGCCGGAATGGGGAAATACGGGGTGATCGATCTTCCGAAAGGGGGAAAGATCGAAGTAAAAGATTGGGTCGACGTATCGAATATGAAGTTGATGGTCGATTTGAAAGCCGAGTGGAACCAGATCTATCAAGAAGCCTGGCGTCAGATGAAGTATTTCTTCTATGCCCCGAATATGCATGGATTGAATTGGGCCTCCGTACGGGATAAATACGAACCGCTCTTGCCTTATGTGAATAACCGGACGGACCTGAGCTACATCCTTGGTGAAATGGTCGGCGAATTAAGCACCGGACATACCTACGTGGAGGGAGGCGACAAACCGGCACCCAAACGGATCAACATGGGGTTGCTGGGAGCCAAGATCAGCAGAGATGCATCGGGCTATTATCGGATCAAGGAGATTTTGAAAGGGGAGAATTGGACCAAAAACGTTCGTTCTCCGCTTACCGAAGTAGGTGTTGATGTGAAAGATGGTGATTTTATTATCGCCATCGACGGAAAATCGACAAAAGAGATGAATGATATTTATGAATCGCTCATCAATAAAGCAGGCACTCAGGTTGAGCTGACCGTAAACGGAACTCCTTCCGAAACCGGAAGCCGGAAATCGATTGTAATTCCGGTGGATGATGAAGCCTCGTTATACTATTATACCTGGGTACAGGAAAATATCCGCAAAGTAAGCGAAGCAACGAATGGGGAAGTAGGTTATATTCATATTCCTGATATGGGCGTGGAAGGGCTGAATGAATTTGTAAAGTATTTCTATCCGCAGCTTACAAAAAGGGCCTTGATCATTGATGACCGTGGTAACGGAGGAGGAAATGTATCTCCAATGATCATTGAACGGCTGGCCCGTGAAATGACCATGATCGGCATGTCGCGCAATACGGAGGCGGCTCCCGGGCGACTGGAGATGCAGTGGGGACCAAAATGTATCCTGATCGATCAATATTCGGCCTCCGACGGGGATCTTTTTCCTTATCAATTCAAGAAGCTGAAAATCGGAAAGGCCATCGGAGTCAGGACCTGGGGTGGCGTTGTCGGAATTCGCGGATCCCTCCCGTTTGTCGACGGCAGCTCGTTAAGGAAACCTGAATTTGCGCCTTATGATACCGAAGGTAAAAACTGGATCATCGAGGGGTATGGGGTGGATCCGGATATCCGGGTGGAAAACGATCCGGCAAAAGAGTACGCCGGGGAGGATGAGCAGTTGAATAAAGCAATTGAACTGATGAAGGAAGAACTGAAAAATTGGCCAAAAGAATTACCGCCAATTCCGCCGTATCCGGATAAAAGCAAATAACAAAAAACCCGACCGCGAACTGGTCGGGTTTTTTGTTGCTTCCCGTTTTATTTTGAAGGAATTCATTTGATTCTCTTTCAATTAGAATAACTTTTTCAATAGGGAAAAAATTGAAGAAAATATTCCTAATTTTGTTTCGTTTATGAACCAGTAACAAAAGAACAATGAAAAACACGGCATTTACTAAATTTCACGAAGCGCTGGGCGCAAAAATGGTCTCCTTTGCAGGATATAATATGCCTATTCAATATGATGGAATTAATATCGAACACGAAACCGTCCGGAAAGGAGTTGGAGTCTTTGATGTTTCCCACATGGGTGAGTTTTGGGTAAGAGGGCCAAAGGCGCTGGATTTTATCCAATGGGTAACATCGAACGATGCTTCGAAACTGGTAAACGGGAAAGTTCAGTATTCCTGTTTCCCTAATGACCATGGAGGAATTGTAGATGACCTTCTGGTCTATAAGTTGGATGATGTTACTTATCTTCTGGTTGTGAATGCCGCAAATATCGATAAAGACTGGGCATGGTGCAATAAAAATAATAAAATGGGAGCGGAATTATCCAATGTTTCCGACGAATTTTCCCAGCTTGCCGTCCAGGGACCGCTTGCTTTAAAAGCCATGCAAAAGTTAACCGGTACTCCCATCCTGGATATGGAATATTATACCTTTAAAAAATTGACATTTGCCGGAGTGAAAAATATTCTCTTTGCTACAACCGGATACACCGGATCCGGAGGATGCGAAATATATATGGCCAATGCAGATGCACCGGTGATATGGAATGCCGTATTTGAAGCGGGTAAAGAGTTTGGGATCAAACCCATTGGTTTGGCAGCCCGCGATACCCTTCGCCTCGAGATGGGTTATTGCCTCTATGGAAATGATATCAATGATACAACTTCTCCTATTGAAGCAGGATTGGGATGGATAACGAAATTTGCCGATTACAAAGACTTTATCAATAAGCCGGCCTTACTGAAACAAAAGCAGGAGGGACCGACCCGACGGCTCGTCGGCTTTGAAATGGTGGATAAAGGAATTCCCCGTCATGGATATGAAATTGTAGACGATGCAGGAAATAAGATCGGCGAAGTCACCTCCGGCACCATGGGACCTTCGGTGAAAATTCCTATCGGAATGGGATATGTGCCTGCAACGCTTTCAAAAGAAGGAAGTATTATTAAGGTAAAAATCCGTGAAAAAGCGCTCGATGCAAAAGTTGTGAAATTCCCCTTTTATAAAATGACTAAATGATTTATTAATAAAATGAGTAAAAACCTTTAATCAAAATAATATGTCGGAGATTATGAGAAAAATCAATACCATGAGCTGGAACCATTTTTTAGTGATCCTGATGATTGCTATAGTCGTTGCCGGCTCCGAAGGTTGTAAACCTTCAGGTAAGTTGTCGAAAAAAGAGAAAAAAGCCCAGATTGAAAACGCCAAGAAACAACTGCAATCCATCCTTGATGGCAGTACTACTTTAAGTCTGGATGAACAATCAGAACTGATCGGCAACATTGAATCGAAAAACTATGGCGATCCCCAACTGAATCAAATGATCGTCGATGCCAAGAAGAAAGTAAAACAACTTATTAAAGAGAGAGATAACCTGTATGCCCAGAAAATGGATCAGATAAAAGCGGAATTAATGGATTTGCTGGTCAACAAGGATAATCTTTCTGCCGATGAACTTGAACAGAAATTATATCAGATAAAGGCCCAGATGGGACAACCCACCCCTGAGGTCAGCGAACTTGTTCAGCGGGTAGAGAAAAAGATAAAAGACATGCGTTCGGGCGCGGTTGCGCTCCCCATAAAAACTCAACTGGAAAATTCATTCCAGACCATCGCCAGTTCGGCCAAGACAGGAAATCTTACCCAGGCCGATAATACCATTAAAAATACGCTTCAGTATTTCAGTTCACCCGACGCAGTTGTATTGATCATCATAAGCCGTGAAGGGAGTATGGTCGACTATGACAAACCTACCACCATTCAGCTTTACCTTCAATATCTGAAAGACCAGAAGGTTAGCAGAAATGCAATTGATGCCATCCAGATGGATGCAAACGGAAAGATAAAATCACTTGACTTAATTAAAAAGTAAACCCTATGAGAAAACTCTTTGCATCCATTATAACGCTTACCATTATTGCTTCCGCAACGATGGCTCAGGCACAGGATAACCTGTCGCCCCAGCGTAAACAGGCAATCGACAGCCTGGCGCTCGAAAAAGTTCGCGATCTGAGTAAATATATCAGCATCATTGGAGACAAAAAGACTCAATGGTCGGAAGCCCAACGAGTTATTGAAAGGGCGGTTGAACTTTTCATGGAAGGCAGCGAAATCGGCGTTTCTTCCATCAACCGGCAACAAGTCAGCTACTATAAGGTTCGGGAATACTTTGACCGGTTGATGCAACTCAATTATGACAAAGTCACTATCGATTGGTACAAAATTCAGTATGTGAGCGATCTTGAACGCCAGCCCGATGGAACGTATGTCGGCGTTATCACGATATATCAACGTTTTCAGGGATTTGATAAAGAAAAGGGACTGGTTTATGAGGATACCACAAAAAAGGATATTACCGTTTATGTGAAACGTAAAGAGACTCAGATTGGCGGACGACTGATTGGTTTCTGGGATGTTATGCTTGGAGATATCCGTGTGAAGGAGACTTCTAAGTAATGCGGAAATTTTGTTTTCTTTTCTGTGCGCTTTTACCTTTTCTGGGTTTTGGTCAGGGTTCCATCGATACTTTTTCTGAAGATGAAACTGTATTTTATGCCCAGACCAAACAGATGAATCAGTTTTTTCTCAGGTTCAACGGAGAAGAGGATATCATCGGGAAACGTTATTATTTAGGTGATCCAGGCTATCACGATTTCAAAACGCGAAAAAAATACCTCAATATTCTTTTCGATAACTCCAGCCCTTTAATTTCAAATGATTCCAAGTTTGTTTTTATTGAAGAGGTACTGAACAAGAAAAATCCAATTTTTCTGGACTTTCACGGAAAAGGATGGTATGCTGAGGTAGCTGCTACTTTCATGTATAAGAAGGAAAAAGTAAATATGCTCCTCTATTTTCAACTTGAAAAACAAAATAGTGGCTATAAATGGGTGATGTCGAATGTCTATTTCGACCGTTTTGAATCGTTGTTTTCCCACTTGAACGACACAAATAACCTGAAATACTTCATTCACCCGATGAGCCATGAACTCGACTTTATGAACCTGAACAAGGCATTCAGAGAACCGGAAAATCTCGACTATTACCTGGAAAAGGATTATACTCCCGACATGCTGGCTCTTTTTGTCATGGAGATGAAGAATGAAAATCTTAAATTCGTTTCGGTAAATAATGTTAAATTTCATGTTTTCCAGGTTCCGAACTGGTATTTTGAAGTTTCCTTTTTTAACCGGAATAATGTGAATTCCGGATGGCTTATTTCGAATATGGTGCGTGTAACTAAAGTAGAGAAGGAATCATTAATACGACATTATACTCATATAAACTGACGGGTATGAGGAAAATCTTTGTCATTTTAGTACTGGTACTTCTGGCTGGATTCTCTCCAACCTGGGCTCAGAAAAAGACCACTCCGCAAAAAAAAGTTCCCCCCAAAAAGACCGGATCCCAATCTTCTTCCCAGTCAAAACAAAAAGGCGGAACGATCCCGATGGATCAAATCGAAACCTATCGTGAGCAAGCTACCTCGCTGATAAAATTTTTCGAAAGCACCTTGAATTTTCTTGGCAATAAACAAAATCCCGTCAAGGAGAAACAGGTCGTTGTTACGGAAAGTTACCTTAAATTCTGCTGGGATCCGGAAGTTCAGGTTGAAGACGATCTGGACGCAAACCGGCTGGTTCCTTTATTTAAAGATATGCCTGCCTATTTAAGTGACGTGGATTTCTTTTTCAAACGGGTCAAGTTCTCCTATACGGTTCAGGATATCAGCGTTCAAACCAACGAATCAGGGCAGACCTATTTCCGGGTGACATCGAACAGAAACCTGTCGGGTATGACCATCAATGGCGATTCCGTCAATTCAAACCAGGTCCGGTATATCGAAATTAATTTCGACGACAGCAAACAGCAACTGAAGATCGTCAGTGTTTATACGACGAAGCTGGATGAAAAAAGCGATCTGCGAAAATGGTGGAACAGTCTTTCCCAAGGCTGGAAATCCATCCTTGGAAAGGATTTGTTTGCTGACAATAACGTGCCCATGTCGCAGATCGAATCTTTTAATGATACTGTTGCCATGGCAGAGGGGCAGAAAGTGATGATCGACGGAAACCGGTTTTACCGTAACTTAAGCCAAATCAGCAATCTTACCGGGTTGAACTTATCCGGCAATGCGGATATCGCGGATTTGGAGCCGATATCAAAACTTTCGAATCTGAAAGAAATAAACATTTCCGGAACTCCCGTCAGTGATCTTATGCCTTTGCGGAATACAAACAACCTTGAGGTTCTCGACATCTCCGGCACGCTGGTCAGTAATCTGGATCCGTTACGCTATTGTACTCACCTCCGCGAACTCCGGCTGAAAGAAACACAGGTGACGGATATCTCTATCCTTTCCACTTTTCCCTCGATCGAAATTATTGATATCAGCAAAACTCCGGTTACTTCTCTTGAACCGATCCGGGATTTGACCCAAGTCCGCGATCTGCGCCTGAGTCAGACAAAAATCGCTGATCTTGGACCCGTTTCCAATCTTATAAATATGGAATTTCTGAATATTTCGGGAACCCAGGTTCAAAGCCTGGATCCATTGAAAAACATGTCTGCCCTGAAACTCCTTTTCTTTGACAACACGAAGATCAGCGATCTTTCTCCCTTGGAAAACCTTTCCGCTCTGCAGAAAGTTTATTGTGACAATACGCTCATCAACCAGGAAAAAGCAGCAATTTTTCTTCAAAAACACCCCACCACTACCCTGGTTTATGAGTCGGAGGAGCTGACCCAATGGTGGGCTACCCTATCGCCCGATTGGAAAAAGATACTCGGAATGTACAGTTCTATTGGTAATTCACCCACAAAGGAGCAACTTCATCAACTGATTCTTATCGACAGTATAAATATCAATGGCAGGAGTTCGATCAATACCCTTGCTCCGCTCAGTCAATTGAGGTTAATGAGGAACCTGCAATGTTCAAGCACCTCTATCGATAATCTTGATCCGTTGAAAAATCTGACGGACCTGACCGTGATCAATGCTTCCAACACCCGGGTTTCAAACCTGCAACCTCTTTCGGGGTTGAAGAAGCTGGAGGTACTTAATCTTGATAACACCTCAGTTGCACAATTGGATCCCCTGCAGCAATTGAAGAAGCTCAACTTCATCTATGCCGACAATACGGAAGTTACCCAGGCCGAGGCAAATCAATTCCTCGATCAGAATCCCGGATGTATGTTGATCTACCAGACATTGGAGAATTCAAATTGGTGGAAAACGCTGGATCAATCCTGGAAAGATATTTTCCTCAAGCAATTTGACCTGAAGGGGACACCCGACAAAATTCAATTCCAGAGAATTGCAAACCTGGAAAAAATTGCGATTACGGAAAATACTCAGATCAGCAATTTGATGCCACTGCAGCATCTGTTGCGTCTTAAAGAACTTCAATTTACGGGAACTGCTGTGAGTAAACTTGACCCATTATCACAGATTTCAACGCTCCAGATACTCCGGTGTCAGAAAAACCCGGTCGTTGATCTCACTCCTATCAATGGTTTACAAAGATTACGGGAACTTGATTTTTCAAATACCCAGGTAGAAGAACTGGAACCGATCCAGAATATGATCCAACTGGAAACACTTAAATGCAGCGGGACTCCCGTGAAAAACCTGAAATATCTTCAGAAGCTTGTTTATCTGAAAGTACTTGAATCATACAATACCCGGATAAGCAATCTGGATGTGCTCGAAAATCTTAAGAATTTAGAATCCTTAAAGATTTTCAATACCAAGATTTCTGAAAAAAAAGTGGAGAAGTTTAAGGTAACGCATCCAAAGTGCGAAGTCGTTTACTATTAGACAATATGCTGAATTCACAAGCATCTATAAATTCAGTCGAAGTCTGTTTTTCACCCGGACTTTTTAACGAAATCCTGACGAAAAAAAATTTCATTGTCGTATTAGCCGATATCCTGAGGGCAACAACTTCAATTTGTACCGCCTTCGAAAACGGGGTTTCAAGGATCATACCGGTTGCCACACTGGAAGAAGCCAGGCAATTAAAGAATCAGGGATTTCTTGTCGCATCCGAACAGGATGGGAAAAAACTGGATTTTGCCGACTTCGGGAATTCCGCATTTAATTTTACGAAGAAAGCGATTTCCGGAAAGACGCTGGTTTATTGTACAACGAATGGCACACGTGCTCTTGCGATTGCAAAGAGCGCTGAAAAGATTGCCATCGGCGCCTTCATTAATCTGCACGCATTGGCCGGGTGGCTTATCTTGCAACAAAAAAATGTTGTTATCCTTTGTTCAGGTTGGAAAAATAAATTCTGTCTTGAAGATTCCTTGTTTGCAGGAGCGTTATCTTCGACCCTGCTTGAAGATTCATGCTATACGACTTTTTGCGATTCTGCTCTTGCTTCGATCGATCTTTGGAATCTTGCGAAAGAGGATCTCTTAGGATACATCGAAAAGGCTGCACACCGGAAAAGGCTTCAGCAACTGAACCTTGACGATGTTATTCCTTACTCGTTCCAATTGGACCAGACAAAAGTTGTACCTGTTTTTAACGGGAGGGAGATCCTTGACGAAGCCGGTTAATTTCAGGGAACAAAGAAACAGGCAATAGAAAATGAACGGGAAATAGTGAAGATACCACATCCTGATAACATAGTTTGACCCTTAAAATTAAATTGTTAACAAATGAGAACTTATCAATTCGTAACCCTTATGAGTATTTCGGCTGTTCTTATATCATGCGGACAACCGCAGAAAGAAGATCAGGAAAAGAAGGATGACTTCAAATTTCTGACGGAGCAATTTGCTGATGCTAAAATCCTGAGATATCAGGTACCCGGATTTGAAGAACTGACATTAAACCAGAAAAAGCTAATTTATTTTCTAAGCCAGGCAGCTCTTTGCGGAAGGGATATTACCTATGATCAGAATTACAGGTATAACCTGTTGGTGCGTAAAACCCTCGAAGCGATCTATCAGAATTATGAGGGAGATAAAAGTACGGACGATTATAAGAATTTCGTGATCTATCTCAAAAGGGTATGGTTTTCGAACGGGATTCATCATCATTACTCCACCGACAAATTTCTTCCCGAATTTTCCAGGGAATATTTCATCACGCTCGTGAAAAATATTAAACCGGAAAATTTCCCCCTTATTAAGGGGCAGACGATTGATCAGTTTATCGCCGAGATGACTCCCATCCTCTTTGATCCTGAAGTTGGTTCGAAACGGCTTTGTCTCGATCCGGGGAAAGACATGGTTGTAAATTCATCGGTAAATTTCTATTTGGGAGTCACCCAGAAGGAAGTCGAGGATTATTATGCACTATTAAAGAAGCAGGATGAAAGGAATAAGAAAGATACAAAAGTTTCTTATGGGATTAACAGTAAGGTTGTTAAGGAAGATGGAAAGATCAGGGAAATAACATGGATGATTGGCGGAATGTATTCACCGGCTATTTCCAGGATCGTCTACTGGCTCGAAAAAGCGTTGATTTGTACTGAAACTCAGGAACAGAAAGCAGCTTTGGAGAAGTTGATCGAGTACTATAAGACAGGGAACCTGACAACCTGGGATGAATATAATATTTTGTGGTTAAAAGATCTTCAGTCGCAGGTGGATTATGTCAATGGATTTATTGAAGTATATGGCGACCCTCTTGCGATGAAAGCCACCTGGGAAGCTATGGTGAACTTTAAAAATTTCGAGGCAACGAAACGAACCGAAATTATCAGCGATAATGCAAACTATTTTGAAAAAAATTCCCCCATTGATCCCCGGTTTAAAAAGACGGAAGTAAAAGGAATTACCGCCAAGGTCATTACGGTAGCCCAGTTGGGAGGCGATTGTGATCCGACAACCCCGATTGGGATCAATCTGCCCAATGCCAACTGGATCCGAAAAGAATATGGGTCCAAATCGGTTACGATGGATAATATAACCTATTCCTACGATCAGGCTTCCCTTGGCAATGGATTTATGGAAGAGTTTGCCTATTCCAGGGAAGAGATTGAGAATTATAAGAAATACGGATATTTGGCGGGCAATCTTACCACCGACCTTCACGAATGTCTTGGTCATGCTTCGGGTCAGCTTATGCCAGGCATCGGACCCGATGCGTTGAAGAACTATCATTCGGCCATTGAGGAAGCTCGTGCCGACTTGTTTTCCCTTTATTATATCATGGATAAGGAAATTATTCATTTCGGATTGGTTCCTGATCTGGAAGTGGGTAAAACGGAATACGACAATTTTATGCGAAATGGTTTGATGACTCAGATGGTGCGGATCCTTCCCGGGAAAGATATTGAACAAGCTCATATGCGCGACCGCGCTTTGATCGCGCATTGGGTTTATGAGCAGGGAAAAACGAAGAACGTCATCGAAAAGGTTACCAGAGAAGGGAAAACCTATTTCAAGATCAATGATTACGACGCTTTGCGTAATCTTTTCGGAACATTATTGAAAGAGGTTCAGCGAATTACTTCTGAAGGAGATTACAAGGCTGCCAGGGAACTGGTTGAAACTTATGGAGTGAAAGTCGATCCGGTATTGCACAAAGAGGTGCTTGAACGGTACAAGAAACTGAATATTGCTCCATATGCCGGATTCATTAACCCGGTCTTCACCCCGGAAATGAAAAATGACACCATCTCAGATGTGAAGATCTCTTATCCGGAGGATTTCACAAAACAGATGATGCAGTATTCGAAGGACTATTCGTTTTTACCGGCCCGGAATAATTAGTGATCCGGTTTATAAGCGAAATCAATGAATATAGATTGAAGTGAGATTCAATAGATGTTGCGATCATTTATAATACTTTTCTTAATTCTGAATTTATTGATGCCGGATCCAATCCCGGCAGGAGAGGAGAAGTATCCCAAACATTATTTCCGATCGCCCGTTGATTTTCCGATTTCTCTTTCCGGGTCTTTTGGCGAGATCAGGCAGAATCATTTTCATTCCGGCATCGATATCAGAACCGGGGGAGTGGAAGGGAAGCCGGTGTTTGCGGTGGCGGATGGATATATTTCACGGGTCTTTGTCTCTCCTACGGGATTCGGGAAAGCCCTGTATATCAATCATCCCAACGGGTATACTTCGGTATATGGCCATGTTAAATCATTTGCCGGCACTGTTGCAGGTTGGGTAAAAAACCAGCAATACAAGCTGGAATCGTTTGCACTTGACAAGGAATTGACGCAGGGGACAATTAAAGTGAAGAAGGGGGAACTCATCGCTTATTCCGGGAATTCAGGTTCTTCGGGTGGTCCGCATCTTCATTTCGAAATCCGGGAAACAGGTTCCCAGGAAACCATCGATCCTTTGGAATTCGGATTGGCAGCTCCCGACGCATCCCCCCCACAGATCACCTGGGTAAAGATTTATCCGCTCGATGAAAACAGCCTCGTAAACTTCGCTAACAAGTCAATCCTGATGCCTGTTACCGGAGCGGGTGGAAATTACCGGCTGAAGGTGGAGGATACGGTCACTGTTTGCGGAAATATCATCTTTGGTATTGAGACTAATGACCAACCCAATGGGAAAGGATTTAAAACCGGAGTCAGCGCTGTTCAACTTTTTATTGACGGAAAACCCTGTTTTGCGCAACACCTGGAACGCTTTGCTTTTTCGCAGACACGATATGCCAACAGCCTGATGGATTACCCGGCGTACCTGAAAAACCGCCGGAAGATACAACGATCCTATATCGCTCCGAATAACAAACTTGAGATATATGGTCCGGTTGTGAATCGTGGAATACAGAATTTCGCAGATAGCAAGGTTCATGAGATTCGTTATGAAGTCAAAGATGTCTTTGGAAATACTGCCCGGTTCAAATTCATGGTCAAAAGCCATCCGCCTCCTGGTGTGGGTGGAAGACCAAAGCCATCGGCTGAAACCAAAGAACAGTTATTTTCCTATAAAGCGGAGAATCATTTTACCCGTACCGATATCCGTCTTACAGTTCCGGGCGATGCACTTTACGAAGAGTTGCCTTTTGAGTATTTTTCCACTCCTTCCATCCCGGGAACATATTCCAGGATTCATCATCTTCACAATCAATTCACTCCTCTCCAGACATACTGTACCTTATCCATCAAAGCCGATAATCTCGCACCATCTCTGACTACTAAATCCATCATTGTTGAGCTTGATGAGAAAAATCGCCGGAGCAGCAAGGGAGGAAAGTTTGAAAATGGTTTTGTGACGACGCAGATACGCAATTTTGGCAATTATGCCGTCGCAGTCGATACTCTTGCACCCATTATAAAGCCGTTAAACATCTTTCCAAATAAAAACCTTGGAAACCAGTTCAATATAAAAATAAAAATCTCAGACAACCTCTCGGGGATAAAGAGTTATCGCGGAACCTTGAACGGAAACTGGATTCTGATGGATTATGACGCGAAAAAGAATCTGCTGGTTTATACCTTTGATGAGCGGCTGAAGAAGGGGAAGAATATCTTTAAGTTGATGGTAACCGATGCGGTAGGAAATTTTACACGATATGAAGCGACGCTTATCCGCTAATTTTTTCTTGCTATATTTGCGTTATGCAAGAAACCATCCTCATCATTGATTTTGGTTCCCAGTATACTCAATTGATTGCCCGGCGGGTCAGGGAACTCAACGTTTATTGCGAGATTCATCCCTTTAACAAAATTCCAGCGATTCATTCCGATATAAAAGGAATAATTCTTTCGGGAAGTCCATATTCGGTGAGGGATGAAGGTTCTCCGGCGCCGGATTTGACCGGCATAAAAGGAATCCTTCCCCTTCTGGGAGTTTGTTATGGAGCCCAGTTACTGGCTCAGGACTCGGGCGGGAAGGTAATGCAATCCCGGTTTCGTGAATATGGAAGGGCTAATCTGTCCTTTATCGATCCCAACAGTGACTTGATGAATGGAATGTCGAAGGATACCCAGGTCTGGATGTCGCATGGAGATACTATTCTTTCTGTGCCCGATAATTTTCTGGTCTTTGCCAGGACCCCGGAAGTACCGGTTGCAGGTTTTAAAATTCAAGATGAAAAAACATACGGAATCCAGTTTCATCCCGAGGTATACCACACTACGGAAGGTCAGGTATTGCTGAGAAATTTTGTTATCGGAATTTGTGGATGCCGCGCGTCATGGACGCCGGAATCTTTTGTGGAATCGGCGGTTCACGATTTGCAGAAAAAGATAGGGAAAGACAGCGTTGTGCTTGGCCTTTCAGGCGGCGTTGACTCTTCGGTCACGGCAATGTTGCTCAGCAGGGCAATTGGAAAGAATCTGTATTGCCTTTTTGTCGATAACGGACTACTTCGTAAAAATGAGTTCAGCATCGTAATGGAGCGATACCGGAAATTAGATCTGAATGTGATCGGCATCGATGCATCCGAACGTTTTCTGGAGTCGTTAAAAGGAATAGCAGATCCGGAAAAAAAACGTAAAATCATCGGTAAAACTTTTATTGATATCTTTGAAGAAGAAGCCCGGAAACTTAAAGGAATCAAATGGCTGGCACAGGGCACGATCTATCCGGATGTGATCGAATCGCATTCCGTCAACGGTCCCTCCGCCACTATTAAATCGCATCACAATGTTGGCGGATTACCCGAACATCTGAATTTAAAGATCGTTGAACCCCTTAACACACTTTTTAAAGATGAGGTCAGGAAAGTGGGAGAGAAAGTCGGATTGGATCCGGAATTTCTCAATCGTCATCCCTTTCCAGGGCCGGGACTGGCCGTACGGATTATCAGTGACGTGACGAAAGAAAAGACCCGTTTGTTACAGGAGGTCGATGATCTTTTTATATCCGGACTTCGTCTTCATGGACTTTATGATAAAGTATGGCAAGCCTTTGCGGTTTTATTACCGGTTCAATCGGTTGGTGTTATGGGTGACGAACGAACGTATGAAAATGTGGTAGCGCTGAGGGCAGTGACTTCCACAGATGGGATGACGGCCGATTGGGCGCATCTGCCCCATGAATTTCTTGCGAAAATAAGCAACGAGATCATTAATAAGGTTAAAGGAGTGAACCGGGTGGTATACGATATCAGTTCCAAACCCCCTGCCACCATCGAATGGGAGTGACCCGGATTTCAGTCCGGGAATAAACATCGAAATCATGAACAAACACATCGTACACTTCTTACTTATCCTGGGAACTCTTCTCCCCTCAACCGTTTTTTCACAAGTCACCCGGGAGCAGTTGAAGCAAATCCGTTCGGAGGTCCGCCAAAAAATCGATGGAAAGGAATATTATATCCATACGGTTAAGAAAGGGCAAACGCTTTATATGATCTCAAAGGCTTATGATGCAGATATCAACGAGGTAATAAAAGAGAATCCTGAAGTAAAACAGGGAATCAAGGTCGAAACAAAACTCCGGATTCCTATTCCCGGTCAAAATATCGATAAACCACCTCAAAAGACTCTGCCTCCGCAAGTCAATGATAAAAAGAAGTCCTTATCAGAGCCCGCAGCGGTAAAGAAAGATACGCTTATTGATCAATCCGTCGCCGGTTTCACGCAAGTCCAATGTTCGAAAGACAAAGAGGTAATAAACCGGGTTTATAATGTAGCCTTGATGCTGCCCCTTTATCTTTACGAAGTGGGACGGATCGATCCTATGGATCCGGATCTTGCAGAGACCTTTAACGCGCTAAAGTTCATTGAATTTTATGAAGGATTCATTATGGCAGCTGATTCACTAAAAAAATCAGGATTACGGCTGAAATTATTTGTGTACGATGTCGGGAAAGATACCGCGGGAGCAAAACAGGTGCTGAAAAAGCCCGAAATGAAAAATATGGACCTGATCATCGGGCTCCTTTACCAGAGGAATTTCCAGATAGTAGCGGAGTTTGCAAAGAAGAATGAAATCTGCATTGTCAATCCCATATCCGAACGAAGCGATCTTATTAACGGGAATCCATTCGTCTTTAAAGTGCGTCCATCCAGAAAGACCCAGTTGACGAATCTTGCCTTGGTTATGGAACAATCTTTTTCCCGGGCACAGATTTTTATTGTCCGGAATAATCAGTTCAAAAACAAGGAAGCGCCCGATCAGTTGAAGAAAGAATGTGCTCAGTTAAAGTTAAATACTCAGGTAACCGATGGAATCGATAATGCAATCGCCCGGTTATCGAAGTCTAAAGAAAATGTGTTGGTTTTTTTTACCGAAAGCAACAATTATATCCTTGAATTGTCGCGAAAACTTTCGGAGATCAGGAATAACTATGCGATCTCAATTATCGGTTTGCCCTCCTGGGATAAGATCGACGCATTAGAGGCAGATTATATGGTCAACCTGAACGCGCATATCGTAGCCCCCTGTTTCATCGATTATGACAATCCGCTAATCAAAAAGTTCGTAAAGGAATTCCGGGAAACGATTAAGACGGATCCTGATCCCATTGCTTTTCAGGGATTCGATATCGGGTATTATTTTTTATCCGCGCTGATGAAATATGGACGAAGTTTCCAGAACTGTATCCGTGATTACACCATGAAGGGGCTTCAAACAACTTTTGAATTTCGTCCGGCTAAAGACATCGGATTTGAAAACCAACACTGGGAAATATACAAGTTTGACAATTACAGGTTAGTCAAAATCAACTAATCTTTTCAGGGATTGACAACAAGGGAATATTTGTTGCAAAAAGATTTTTCTTGGTAATATTTTTAGTAAAAAGCATGTAAAACAAACCGCGTTTATGCGGATGAAAGACAATCAAATCCACTACATTTTTTGTAACATAATCGTCTATTGCTTTTTGATTGTCATCTTCAAATTCTTTCACTTCAAAACAGATTAAGTTTTGTTTCTCCTCTTTTCCGAATTGAGTCTGGAGGGCTTTCATTTTATCGTATTCATCCTTGATTTTTATCTTGTTCAAGAAGTGCACCACGTGTAAGATGGGTGAAAAGGACTTGAAAATATCAATGATCTTGTTGATGATGGAAGGATTGGAATCGGTCAGGTCGGCCATGAACAGGATATTTTTAAATCCTTTAATGGCTTTTAATTCAGGGATAGTCATAACCGGAACCTGAGCATGATTGACGATGAAGGTAGATACTTTTCCCCACACATTGATATTATTCCCTTTCCCCCGTGATCCCATGACAACGATATCGGGTTGATATTCGTTGATCACCATCTTCAGTTCATGCTCAATTTCACCGCCGACAAGGGTTGAGGATATGGTAATACCGGAAAGGCTTTCCTTGAGAATATAAGATTCCAGTTTTTCCAATAGCTCTTTGATGTTTCGTTCCGCCTGATGAAAAATTTCCTTCATCAGCTCTTCGTTGTATATAGTGCTCATATCGAGTGTGTCGGGGAAACTGGTATCGGCGATGATGATCTGATCAAAGTAGGTATGAAAAATCCGGATTTCAGCGTTCTCTGTTTTTGCAAGCTCCAATGCATATTTACAAGTTATATCGGTATGTCCGGAAAAATCAACAGGTACTAATATTTTTTTCATCTGATAATAATTTAAAATTAATGGTCAGATGGAATATCATTCTTTTCCTCCATGTTTTTAATGAATGGTGTTTGAATGGATATTCCATATTCTCAGGATTTCTTGTTCCCTTTTCTCGAATACGGTTTTACAAATTTAGTAAATTTAAAAGAATTTTACAATTTTCTGTATTTGAATGATTTTGTATCAGGTGAACTTTCCGTTCCCGGATCATATCATCGGTGAATTCCCGGGAGGAAAGCTCCCGGATCTTGCGTTTAAATTCGGATGGAGTTTCAGCAATCTCGCAAAGTCCGGAAAGACCGGTGCCATGAACCATTCCGGGGTTGACCAGGCAAAAACGTCCATTGAATAAGGCATTCAACAGCTTCAGTTTCAGACCCGTCGCCTGGAATGTCACCATGACGTTCACCTGGGCTTCCCTGATAAGCCGGAACATCTCTTCATCGTCAGGATCGGCAATTATTTTTACATTATTTCTGGAAGTGGCAAGACGGATCAAGTGATCCGGCGGATTTAACCCGGCGATGATAAGTTCCGGCAAACTTTCATCCATCACCTCCCTGATAAGGAATTCTGCAGCGAGACTATTCTCCGGTACACTCAGTTGCCCCTGGTATAGATTGAAAGAGCCTTTTCCGGGTATAATCCGGACTTCCTCATCCCGGTGAAAACTGGGAAGATAAATTACTTTTTTTCCGGGGAAATGTTTTATCAGATATTCATTATCCTCGCTGGAAACAGTAAGCATCAGATCGGCGTGGTCGAGTATTTTCTGAAATATTCGCAGTTTAATACTTTCAGTCAGAAAAAAGAGCTTTGCATAAGGCTTTTTTTCAGCTTTAAAAAGATGGAAATAATAATTGTGTTCGATATTACTTTCGCGATAAATTTTAAACCGGTGTTTAAGTCTTTGGTCTCCAAGAAAAAAGCAGCTATGCAATCCTTCAAAGAGGATCGGGTAGTTATCCTTTAGGAGGTTCTGAATGAGCAATGAAGACTTTCGGCTGACGACGATATAAGGTTTATAGTGCAAGGAAGAAGGAACCCCGCTTACACGCGGATAATAATGAACTTCATGGCAGAGTGTTTCCAGTTCCGGGGTGGGTTTCCGGTGATATTCAAAACAGTGAAGATGCACCCGGACTCCGGCGTTGGAAAGAGCCTTGATTTTATAGTAAACATCGATAACACCTCCGTAATTTGCCGGAAATGGGATGTCGAAAGAAATTATGTGAAGGTGCGGCTCTTTCATTTTTCTTACAGGATCTCTGAGAATATTCTGATCAGTTTTTTTTCTTCATTTTCCCAGCACAGATCCTTTGCAGCATTCATTAAATTTTTCCGGTAAAGGTTAAGCCGGAACGGATCCTCCAGCATCTGGTCAAACCGGGTAGCAAGATTGAACGGGTCGTGATTGTCGATGAATTCTCCGATTTTATATTGATCCACAATGGCTTTCATCTCAGGAAATGGCGAAATCAAAACCGGGATGTTGGCCTGGATATAATCCAGGAATTTGTTGGGCAACGCGTAGAAGTAGTTGATACAGACATTTTTTTCTATCGATAAACCGATATCTCCCAGGAGTGTGTAGCTATGAAGCGACTCAAGCGGGATCGCTCCCGGCAGAAGAACTTTTTTCTCAAGACCTGTTTTTGCTATAAGCTCTTTCAGGTTATCGAAAATGTCGCCGTTCCCGAGGATCAGAAGAATTGCATCATTTCTGATATATTGCATTGCCTCAACGGCTTCTTCAAGGCCGCGGTCAACATTGACGGCTCCCTGGTATAAAATTATTTTTTGTTCAGGCCGGATTCCAAGAGATGATCTGTCTTTTGCACCTGATAATTGTTTCTTGTCGGGAAAATTCCGGACAACCTGAATGGTTTTTCCATACTCCTTTGAATAGAGACCGGCAATGGAATCGTTCACGGCATAGATGGTTTTGAGGCCTGGAAATGTCTGGTCTTCCAGCCATTTCCAGATTGAGGTAGTAATTTTACGTCCGACAAGCTCGGGAACTCCACGGAAGTATTCATGACAATCGTGAACCAGTTTTGGTGCCCGGTTTCCCCGCATCAGTCTGAGTAACCGGTGCGCCAGCCAATTGGCAGGAAGGGCGTCCAGGTCGTTCGAGACGAAGAGATCGGCCTTGTGAATCAGCAGAAAAAGGAATAGTCTGATATTATATTCGGCATAGAATAGCGGACCTTTTTCAAATAATAACCTCATCCGATGCATGAGGTATCCGCGTGTTCGAACCGGCAAACTGTTTTTCCGTTTCCGGCCAACGAGTAATATATCCACGCCGGTTTTCACCAGGGTACGACAGGTACGATCTACCCGCTGGTCCGTTGTCAGGTCGTTGGTGACAGAAACAATAGCGAACATAATAGTTAATTCAATCCTGAAATTCAAAATTAACTAATTCCTCAATATTACAATCAAATGCTTTACTTTTGGAGATTCAGAATCATGCCGGAGATAAAAGAACACATATCACTCAAGCCATATAATTCTTTTGGAATAGATGTAAAGGCACGGTATTTTACCGAAATAAGGAGTCATGAGGAGATTGCAGGCTTTTTCTCAACCCTTGAAAAAGACAATCAACCTGTATTATTCCTGGGAGGTGGCAGTAATATCCTGTTTACGAAAGATTATCCGGGAACGGTGGTGCGGATTGCAACCCGGGGGATCAAGGTTATACAGGAAGATGAGGAATCTGTTTTTATTACCGTTGAAGCCGGTGAAAACTGGGACGATTTTGTAAAATATGCCGTTGACCGGAAATGGGGCGGATTGGAAAATCTCTCCTGGATTCCCGGAAATGTTGGAGCTGCGCCGGTACAGAATATTGGCGCTTATGGCGTTGAGCTCAAAGACGTTTTCTTTGAACTGGATGCTTATGACCTTATTACCCTTGAAAACCGGAAATTCGCTTATGAAGAATGTCAGTTTGGTTACAGAGAAAGTGTTTTTAAGCAACTTAATAATAAATACCTGATCCTTAATGTAACTTTAAGGTTAATGAAAAATCCGGTCCTCCGGCTTGATTACGGGAAAATTCGTAATGAATTATCGTCGCACCAGATTCAAAATCCAACCATCAGGGATGTTCGTGAAGCCGTAATCCATATCCGCAGCAAAAAACTTCCGGATCCGGTAAAGATAGGGAATGCCGGCAGTTTCTTTAAAAACCCTGTAATAACGGGAGAACAACTGGAACAAATCCAATTTGAACATCCGGAGGTAGTGCATTTTTCATTCAATGATGAATTCAAGCTTTCTGCAGCATGGCTGATCGAACAATGCGGGTGGAAAAACAGAAGACAGGGCGATGTCGGAACTTATTCCGGACAACCGTTGGTCCTTGTTAATTACGGATCGGCAACGGGCAAAGATATTCTTGATTTTGCAAATCAAATCCAGGATTCTGTTTACGAAAAGTTTGGAGTTGTCCTGGAAATCGAGGTGAATATTGTTTGATCAGATTTTAATCATTTTTGTCGTGCCTGAAAAACGTTTTCCATGGATTTCGATCAGGTAAAACCCTGATGGAATATCTAATCCGCCGGCAATTCCCAGGGAAATGGGAAAGTTCTGTTCTCCTTTTTGAAGTACTCCATCATACAGGATTTTGACCAGATTCCCTTTTAATCCATAGAGTTCGATTTCAACCCGGTCTTCCCGGGGTATATAGAAATGAAGGTTTGTACGGGTTAATACGGGATTCGGGAAGATAGAAATGTTGATCTTCTCGGGCTTATTTATGGATGGAATTCCGGTGAGAACTTCATCCAGGTTTGCTTTGTAAGATGATAAACCATAAGTGCCGACGACAATTGTACGCGTAGGTTTGTGGATTTTCATAACATAAACCGGAACAGCCGGTAATCCGTCCCAGATCCATGCCCAGGTTTGGCCTCCATCAATAGTTCCATAAACTCCTGCGTCCGTACCCACGATCATTCTTTCAGGCAGGTCGGGATCAAGAATTAAATCGTTGACCGGAAATTCAGGAAGGTTCCCGGTAATGTCGGTCCACGTTTGCCCAAGATCAGTCGATTTAAATACATGGGGAAGCGATTCGTCCCAGCGGAAACCCGATAAGGTTGCATAGATGGTCAGGGGATTAAAAGGATCGGCGGCAACCCGGGTTATCCAACGTACAGGGAGCTCCCCGGAAATATCTTGCCAGTTTTGCCCTGCGTCAGCAGATATTTGAACTTTTCCATCTCCGGTACCTGCAATGACAAGCGAAGGATTAAGCGGAGAGATGGCAATGGTTGTGATGGTACAAAAATAGTTGTCGATACCATGCGTAAGGTCGCCGCTCACAGGTTGCCAGGAATTTCCTTTATTTGTTGATTTCCATATGCGGTAAGTTCCGAAATAGAGCGTAGAGGAATTAACAGGATCCATCGCCAGGGGAGCCGACCAATTGACCCGGTCGCCCGACATAGGACCTGCAATATACTCCATGTTTGAACCTCCGTCGGTGGAGCGGTATAGGTTTCCGTATTGGTATTCGGCATAAATGGTATTGGAATTGGTATAATCAACAAGGGTGTACATGCCATCACCTCCCAGGATTGCATTCCAGTCGCTCGTGCCACCCGATAGGGTCCTGATGGTATTATTATCCTGGGTACCCCCATAGATCCGGTAAGGTTTGAGATAATCAATATCGATGGCATAGAACTGGGTCAGCGGCAGGTTATTTATTTTTGTCCAATTGTTCCCATCATCACTGCTGGTGTAAAAACCACCGTCATTACCTTCAAAGATCTTGCCGGTGACTTCATCAATATACATGGCGTGATGGTCGACATGAAGATCCCAGTTCATTGATCCAAGGTCTGTCCAGTCACTTCCACCATTATCCGACCGGTAAAGCGATACCCCCATGACATAGATCTGATCGGGATTGGAAGGAGAGACCCGGATCTGCCCGAAGTACCAACCGAAATTACTATTCATATTATACAACGGACTATCGTTCTTACGTGTCCATGATTGTCCCCCGTTCGTAGTCTTAAAGATTCCGATTTCGTAATTTGTAAGGTCGTAGAAAGCATAAAGGATGCCGGGATTGGATTTAGAGATGGCAAGGCCAATCCTTCCCACCGTATTGTCCGTCAGTAATCCGTTGGTCAGTTCGATCCAGGTATCTCCGCCGTCGGTCGATTTCCATATACCTGACGATTCTCCAAATGAACTCCGGTACAAAAGGCCACGAACCCGTTCCCACATAGCTGCATAAAGGATCTGCGGATTAGCGGGATCCTGAACCAGGTCGATAGCCGAAGTTGAGTCGTTTAGAAATAAGATTCGTTGAAATGTCTGTCCTCCGTCGAGGCTCCGGTAAACTCCTCTTTCATCGGTGGTAGTAAAAAGGTTTCCGCAGGCGGCAACAAAAACCCGATCTGAATTGGAATAATCAACAACAACGCGTCCAATATAGGCTGAATGTTCAAGACCGAGATGCTGCCATGTATTCCCGGCATCGGTCGATTTATATATTCCGTTTCCAAGAAAGCTGAAACTCGAGGAATTAGCTTCCCCGGTTCCCACATAAAGGACATCGCTGTTATTCGGATCAATGGCAATATCTCCCACGGAGATCACAGGCACGTCATCAAACAGATTGTCCCAGGTTATTCCCCCGTCGGTTGTCTTTAATAATCCACCGGTAGAGGCGCCAATATAAATGGTTTGTAAATTATCATGAAGAACCTCGACATCGGTGATGCGACCTCCGATATTATCAGGGCCGGTAAAGGTCCATGGGTTGGATCTTCCCATTGCATCTTTCATCAGAACCTGCGCCTGGCGGGCTGCCGATAAATAAGCTTCCGGATTGATACGGTTGTATGGATAAATCCGTTGCATCGCCATCCAGTCGTTGGGTTCCTGATCAGGTTCGGACATCTTGGTCTCATTGGAGGCAATAAATTTTTTTGCTGCCTTTTTCCTGTTTGGAATAAATTGGCTTCCGGCAATGATCAGGGATCCAAGAATTGCCAGGATGAAAGATAGAATGAATATTTTTTTCATATTTTTAATGCACCTACAAAATCTTTGACCGAAGAAATTTTATGGCGTTCCATATAATTTTTGATACCATCAATGATCTTGATGGAGATTGTCGGATCGATAAAGTTCGCGGTACCGACCTGGACTGCGGAGGCGCCGGCAAGGATAAATTCAATAGCATCGGTTGCATTCATGATACCGCCCAGTCCGATTATCGGAACAGAAACTGATTTGTAAACCTGATAAACCATCCTGAGGGCAACCGGCTTGATCGCTGGACCCGACAATCCACCGGTAATGGTAGCTAAGACAGGCCGCTGTCTTTCAGCATCGATGGCCATCCCGAGTAAGGTATTGATCAGTGTGATCACATCTGCACCTCCGTCAACCACTGCTTGTGCTGAATCACAAATATTCGTAACATTGGGTGAAAGCTTGACCATCAATACTTTTTTATAGACCTTTCGCACCTCGCTGGTAACTTTCATCGACACCGAAGGAACAACTCCGAAAGCCATCCCTCCCTGTCTGACATTCGGACATGAGATATTGAGCTCAATGGCCGGGATCTGATCCAGTTCATTGATCTTTTCAGCTACCTCTACATATTCCTCGATGGTAGACCCGGAAACATTCACAATTATGTTTGTTGTGAAGTGCTTTATCCGGGGATAGATTTCCCGGCAGAAAAAGTCAACTCCTTTATTTTGTAAACCCACTGAATTAAGCATTCCGGAGGGGGTTTCGGCCATACGCGGATAAGCGTTCCCATCCCGGTTCTCCCCGGTGACTGCTTTGACAAAGATGCCTCCCAGGCGGTCAGGGCTTACGAAATCAAGAAATTCCTCTCCATTCCCGAATGTTCCCGAGGCTGTCGCTACGGGATTCTTGAATTGGAGACCGGCGATATTTATTGATAGATCAACCATATGCTGGATGCTGGGTGCTGGGTGCTGTTTTCATTTCGGACTTGGTATTACTTTCAATTCCAGATATAAGTGGTTCAGATCCATTTTAATCGTTTTGTGTTGAATACGGGTCCTTCAATACAGACCCGTTCATTCCCTTTGTCGGTAGGGGTGACGCAGCAGAGGCATACACCGAACCCGCAAGCCATCATATTTTCGAGAGACACCTCACAGTTTACCTGATGAATCGCGGCAAAATGTGCGACCGTTTTCATCATCTGTTCCGGACCACAACAATAGATATACCTGAACCCGAAATTTTCCTTCTGAAATATTGAATGGCCGGTAACCAATCCCTTTTCACCTTCCGATCCGTCGTCGGTCGTCAGTAGCAGGTTTCCGTATTTTACATATTCTTCGGTCCCGGCAATATCCTGCTTTGTACGGAAACCCAACAGGATCGTCGAATGTATGTTATTCCTGTGGAAGAATTGCGCGAGGAAAAGAAGAGGGGCAATTCCGCAACCGCCGCCGATCAGTAGCGCATCGTCGGAGGTTGGCAGTGAGAAGGAGTTTCCAAGTGGGTAGATTACATTGAGTTTGTCGCCTTGCCTGAGACGGCTCAGAGATCTCGTTCCTGCTCCTTTGATTTGAATGAACAATTGAAAGGAGTTATTTTCCTTATTTGCAGAATGGATGGAAAAAGGTCGCCGGAGAAAGGTATCGGGGGAATCTTCGACGCGAACCTGAGCAAACTGCCCTGGAAACATTGCCGGAAGCGGTTCCGGGGCAAGGAGTTCAAGAAGAAAATGACGTTCGTTTAACCGTTTATTGTTAATTACCCTGAGATCCTGAACAAGCTTTTTTACAGCCATTATTACAATTGGTTAATTGGCTAAGCGTGTCTGGATTTCGTAAATAATTTCTTTGTATTTCCTCAGGACGCGGTCCCATTCCTTGAAATATTCGTCATTTTTAACACTCATCTGGGGGACGTTGGCATGTTCGCTGACCAATTTGATTTTATAGGTCAGGGGGTCGGTTCCTCCCAGTTTGACAATCATCCTGGTGCGGATGGTCCTTTGCTTGAAGGTCTGAACAACCCATGCAGTGCGAAGGTATCCGGTTTCCCGGTCGGTAACTTCAATCACATCAAAATAAGTGGTTATGATCTGGCTGAGGAGTTTCCATGCATCCACTTCCGTCTTGGTTGTTTTTATTTCAATATCGATGTTGGAGATATCGGTTGCTTCAGATGCATCATAGGAATCATCTTTTTCCATGATCATATGGTAGGTTTTGGGAGGAGGGGCAAAATCCGGTTTATTGCAGAATTCGATGGAGGATGTTAAAAATGCTGTTTTTTCGACTTTTATAACAACGCAAGTATACGCCTGAATAACAATATCAAGTTGCCCGGTCCCCATAAGTTTTCCGTCGACATAGATTTTTGCATCTGGTTCGGAGCAACTGAACCGGACAGCTTTTTTACCGGCTATGGCTGAGATATTCATCGACATCAGAACGATAAGTATCAAGCTTTTTATCAGAACGTTTTTCATGGAACAGGTGTTTTAGAACATATTGCAAAATACAAAAAATTATTCACTTTTCTTAGTTTTTCGGGTGGATTCTACGGTTTTTGTTGTCTTTCTCGGTTTTTTTTCCTTAACCGGTTCAGCAACAACTTCAGGCTCTTTCACTGTTTCCTGTACCGGAGTGACTTCTTCGGCAGGGAGTTTTTCTTTTTTTTCTTCCGGTTCTGTGAAATCGAGGATGTTATGTTCAATCAACAGGTTATACCATCCGACCATTTTCCTGATATCCGAAAGATAAACCTTCTCCTGATCGAATTCCGGGATCATTTCAAGAAAGAATTTTTTAAGGGCATTATTGTCTGATTTCGGATCAATAGCCGGCTTCCCTTCTAATTTCGTATGCATCGCCTTGAGAACATTTTTCAGGGGCATATCTTCGCCGGTCGTAAAAACACTGATCTCTTCCAGGGAGCTGATCTTCTCATGGCCGAATGCCGGAAAACGCTTTTTATCGATCAGCGATTCAACGATTACCGCATTTTTAGCCTGGGAAACGACTTTAAATAACCCGGCTTTTCCTGAAATTGATAAAATCTTGCTTAATTCCATCCGATTGAAATTTCAACAAAAATACAAAAAAAAATATAATGTTATCAGGCAACAGGCAATAGAAAAAATCTCTAATCCAGCATCCAGCATTGTTCGCGCAGCGAACCTTTATCCAACCTGTTTCCTGACTTTATAATTCCTATATTCCCCAATCCTCCAACCGGTTTTTTTTTCAATAAAATGAAGAATTCGTCCGATCACAGAGAACTTCTTTTGTGACGGATCGAACTGAAATTGCCAGTTTTTGCTTTCAATCCTGTGCTTCATGACGGCAGGGTGAGACTTCTTGAATAATTCCAGGGAGTCGATTCGGGAATAGTCGAAAGAGTTTGACTCAGGAACTCTGTTTTCGATCCAACGGTCATCGTGCCAGTAACGGTGAAATGTCTTCTGCTTGGCTTGTTGCAACTCCGGTGGTTTAACCCATCCGTAGTGGTACACCCATGCCGGAATCAGCGCTACCTGAAGTTTTTTTTCGTCTTTCCTGAATCCCTGCGCGTCCTTGTAGGAGCGGATATGCTTATCATTACGGATAATTCTTACTTCATGTCGATACCAATTCCTTGAGTCGGCAACGAAGTTGTAAGAGCCATAGAAATGAAGGTAATTAAACAGCAGGCCATCAATTTCCTGATTATCTTTCCATTTAACCATCGACCGGCGGATCGTATCCAGCCAATCTTCATGGATTACCTCATCGGCCTGGAGATAAAAGGCCCAGGTACTATCGGGGGAGATGGCATCAAATGCTTTGTTTGTCTCTTCAGCTAAAACCCGGCCGCCCTCTCGTTTTGTATCATCCCAGTGCGTATCGACGATACGGATCTTGGAAGAAGGAATGGACCGAATCATCTCACGGGTGCTATCATCCGAGTCTCCGACGGCTACAATAAACTCATCGCACAACGGAAGAATGGAAGAAACAGATTCAACGACCGGATAATCGAATCTGACTGCATTCCGGACGAATGTAAATCCACTGACCTTCATAAGTTGCCTAGAAATCTATAATTCCGGTATAATTTTCGGGAGTTATTTTCTTCAGTTCCTCCTTGACTTGTTTTGAAACTTTCAAAGTATCGATGAAGGAGGCAAAACTCTTTTGATTCATACTTTCCTTTCCCCTTGTTAATTCTTTCAGCGCTTCATAAGGCTGAGGGTATTTTTCTCTCCGAAGGATTGTCTGTATGGCCTCCGAGATCACGACCCAGTTGTCATTCAGATCGTTTTTAATCTTCTTCTCGTTCAGGATCAGCTTATCTATTCCTTTAAGCAGGGATCTGAAAGCAATCAATGAGTGGGCGAGGGGAACGCCAATGTTACGGATCACCGTTGAATCGGTCAGGTCGCGTTGCAATCTGGAAACAGGCAGTTTTGCCGAGAGATGTTCAAACAAAGCATTGGCAACTCCCAGGTTGCCTTCCGAATTTTCAAAATCGATGGGATTTACTTTGTGCGGCATGGTTGAAGATCCTGTTTCGCTTTTCCTGATTTTCTGCTTAAAATAATTCATCGAGATATAGGTCCATAAATCCCGGTCGAGATCGATCAGAATGGTATTAATTCTTTTCAGATTGTCGAAAAACGCGGCAAGGTTATCATAATGCTCAATCTGGGTTGTGGTTTCGCAGCGTTCCAATCCAAGGGTCTTATTTACAAAAGTATTTGCAAATTTTACCCAGTCAATTACGGGATAAGCAACATGGTGGGCATTAAAATTTCCCGTGGCTCCCCCGAATTTTGCAGAAAAAGGGATTGTTTCCAGTAGCGCCATTTGCTGTGTCAATCGTTCAGTAAAGACAAATAATTCTTTCCCAACCGTTGTGGGGGAAGCGGGCTGTCCGTGGGTGTGTGCCAGCATCGGCACCCATTTCCACTCCGTGCTCTTTTGGAAAAGCAACTGGACCAGATTCACGAGTATCGGATCGTAAAGGTTGTTATATGCATCGCGCAGGGCCAGTGGGAAAGCGGTATTATTGATGTCCTGGGAAGTCAGGCCGAAATGGATAAACTCCTTAAATTCCCCCAGCTTCAGTTGATCAAATTTTTCTTTCAGGAAATATTCGATTGCTTTCACATCGTGGTTGGTCTCTTTTTCAAGAACTTTCACGCGCCGGGCATCTTCGGCATCAAACCGGGAATAGAGATGACGCAACTTCGGAAATACTTTTTTATTTACCCTTTGTAACGGTGGGAGCGGGATTTTACATAGTGCGATAAAATACTCCACCTCCACCAGAATCCGGTATCGGATGATGGCTGCTTCCGAGAAAAAAGCAGCCAGGGGTTCAGTGATGGTCCGGTATCTTCCATCGACCGGGGAAATGGCATTTAATTCGTTGTCCATATCCAGTTTTTTAATAAACAACTATAACCTGCTCCGTTAAAATGACATACCCTTCAAACGGTTCTTGCAGTTGTTGAACAAAGGTAAGGAAAATCGTGAATTTAATTGTAATAACGAAACATGTCAATTTTGTGTATAAATTTGTGGGCGGTTTTAAAATATTATTAATCCTAATCCATCAATTATGAAGAAAATAATCTTTACACTGATCATCCTGTTTATTGGTTTGTCGGCAGCCATTGCACAAACCCTGGTTACTACCGATTCCACCAATAAAAATGTCGTTCTGGAAGAATTTACGGGTATTCATTGCCAATATTGCCCCGAGGGTCATGTCATTGCAAAGGCCATTCTCGAAAACAACCCGGGCAGGGCAGTTGCAGTAGCCGTTCACCAGGGAAGTTTTGCAGTTCCTTCTACCGGAGAACCGGACTACAGGACCGATTTCGGGGATGATCTTGCCGCGCAGACCGGTTTAACCGGTTATCCTTCAGGCACCGTCAACCGTCATATTTTTTCAGGATCCAAGACAGCTTTGGGCCGTGGCGATTGGACTAACTCTGCCAATCTGATCCTTCAACAGGTTTCGCCGGTGAATGTCGGGATCGAGTCGTCCTTTAATTCCACTACCCGCGAGCTTACGGTCCATGTGGAATTGTATTATACTTCGAACAGCACCACTTCATCAAATTTTATCAATGTTGCGCTTCTTCAGGATCATATTTTCGGACCCCAGACAGGTGGTGGTGCCGGAAATAATTATGAACACATGCATATGCTCCGTCACTTTATAACCGGACAGTGGGGTGATGAAGTCACTACCACCACTCAGGGAACACTGGTAGACAGGATATATACCTACATCATTCCGGATGCTATCCGGTCGATCCCTTGTGTTGTTGAAAACTGCCAGGTTGCGGTTTACGTGGCTCAAAGTCACCAGGAAATCCTATCCGGCGATGTCGTTGACGCCATCGGGGGGACCAATTTATATATCGGTGATTTCCGTAGCAATGATAGTATCATGCAACTGGGGCATCCCGGTACAACCACGACTTTCAACCTTACGGCAAACAGTAATATTGCAGGCACTGAACCCTTTGTCATTAAGCTGGTTTCCGACGGTCCTTCCGATTGGAATGCGAATTTTATTATCGACGGGACAAACTATACCGACAGTGTTACTACAGATCTTGTCAAAGGCACGCCAAAAGATCTCGTTTTAAACGTAATCCCTGGTGATTCCTCCGCTTTCGCAGCCTTTACCTTTGAAATGAGATCAGTTAATAACCCCAATGCCCCGACGAAATATTTCAAGGTTTACGTTTTATCAAATACGAATACCCTGCTCGTCAATGCAGCCGGGGATAATAATGCATCCTCCTTCCGGGAAGTGTATATTGACGGCTTGCAAGTTGCCGGATGTAACAAACTGGGGGTGATGAATTCCGAAATCTTCAGACAAGCTTCCACCAGTGGGATTCTTACCGAAGTCTTAAACCTTTTCTACAATGTCGCCTGGACATTTCCTGCCTTTACTGATCCAGAAGTTCTGGCTATCAAATCCTTTGTCGATAACGGGGGAAATCTTCTCGTTGCAGGACAGGATATCGGTTGGGATGTTATGAGTGGCGCCGATGGGAGTCATGGAACCGTAATCAATAAGGATCTTTATACCAATTATCTTAAAGCATCCTTTATCGACGATGGCTCCACCGCCAATAATAAGTTTATCGCGAATACAGACGATCCGATCTATGGAACGGTGGTTACTTCCAATGTGGTCGATGTGAATGGCGGGAACATGTATCCCGATCAGATCTCGCCTCTGCAAAATGCTACGGAGATCTTCTATTACAATACTGCGAAGACGAAGATCGGGGCAATAAAATCGACCAAAGACGATTCCAAGATCGTTTATTCCGGTATCGGTCTTGAAATGGTGCAAACTGAAAGTGTGCGGAATGATATCATTAAACGTACTTACGACTGGTTTATGGAAGGTGTCGGGATCAATGATGTGAGCAAAACGACTTTCTTCCTTGGTCAGAACATCCCGAATCCCTGCGGCAATGAAACAACCATTCAATTTAACCTTTCGTCACAGGATTATCTTTCATTGAAAATCTATGATCTGAACGGGAGGGAAGTCCTGAATGTCCTTGACGGACAAACCCCGGCAGGACTACATCGGGTTAGTATCAACACGGAAAATCTCAAATCCGGAATCTATTACTATACGTTGAAGACCACGACAGGTAAGGAGACCCTGAAGATGGTCGTGGTGAAATAATGGGTTTGAACTACTAATATTGCACTCCCAAAGCCGTCTTAAAAGGACGGCTTTTTTCTGTTATCCTTTTGCTATCCGACAGGGTGGTCTTTTTTACCTTTACAGGATGTTTCAGACAGCAGGTTTACAGAAAACTGAAAATATGAAGAAAAACAATTGGATAGGATTTTTAACACCTATCAAAAATTGAAGAAATAACCGGTTTATATTCTTTCTGGTTTTACGGTACAGACACTGATTCAGGCAAATCATCAGTATTCCGGCAAATACAGTTTAAATTATTAGCACATGAAACATTTGATGCGTTATCTCTTAATAATGTTGATCCTTTTTCAATCCACCGGTGCGATTTATGGAGGGGGATTGCTGATCCTTGACCCATCGGGGAATTACTTGAGACTTCCGCTGTCACTCTTGCAATACTCCGTCTTTCCGGATTATCTTTTTCCCGGACTATTTCTGTTTTTAGTTCTGGGAATGATGCCACTCCTTTGCTTTTATGGTCTGATCAAGCGACCTCCATGGAAAGGATTGCGATTCCTGAATTTGTATAAGAGTCAACACTGGTCATGGAATTTTTCCTATTATACCGGAATTTTGTTGATCCTATGGATTGATATTGAGGTAATGATTATCCGGGAAGTGGATATAATACATCTTATTTATTCCGTATTAGGAGTGATAATAATAATTATTGCTCAACTGCCTTCAGTGAAGAATTTTTATTTCACTGGATCGGAAAATTGATTTCCAATTTGATCCGGATTGCTTATTTTTTCGACGGTATTTTTTCTTTTACCTTATTCGTATTGCCTGTTTCCCCTTTCCAATTCCCGACTTTTGCCTTTGCATAACTATTTGAATACGCGGCAAAAAAGCCAACTGCTCCGTTACTTAGATTTCCTTCGACATTGGCAGGCGGACCGGAAAAAAACGGGATATTGAATCCGGACTGTCTCACCTGGTCGATAAAATTATAATATTCCTTGGTAATTCCCGACATCTGAAGCATAATGGTATCACCCGGATATATTGTCTCCCACTTATGGGCATTGTTTATGTACATAACATCTATACCATTCATGTAGCTGCCATTATATATGGCATCATCGGAAATTACCTTTTTGTTCAACGTATCGGTCAGCAACTTGCCATTGCGGTACAGATTAAACATATAATAACACTACTGACCGACTAACTTTTTAAGAGAGGGGGTAAACCCCGGAGGGTTCCCCCCAATGTTGTAAGTTTGTTTTGCGAACCAAACTAAACAACATGGGTAAAGATACAGAAATAAAATTTGTCG